>JAESGM010000129.1_pt1 | contig 175406 bp, 131 predicted proteins | sample 9269721 | NCBI WGS metagenome assembly JAESGM01 (sample SAMN15720920, study PRJNA650825) | algae metagenome | isolation source: Komarekiella atlantica HA4396-MV6 and co-occurring heterotrophs from... | place: USA: Theobald House, Kauai, HI | collected 2009-07-29 | reverse complement strand
CTGATTGCCAATGGCTAAGTTTGTCTAATAAGTGATGGTACATAAGCGTGTTGTAGAAGGTGCAACTTTACAACTGCTTTGGTGCCTCACTTATTTTTTGTACCGTAGTATAGTGGCACACAGACCATTGATAACCAGCCTATTTTGGTCTGTGTGCCACAGACCACGGTTAACTTAGTTTAAACCAGTATGGAGTAAGTACTTATAAGTGAACCTGATCCGGAACTTGCGTTAAGTTATTCTTCTGCAATTTCTTTTTGAATTTCACTAGCAAGGTCTTGATATGCTTTTAGGAGAATTTGATATCTTTCTATGACTACAGGTGTCTGATCGTGGTAGTAAATATTTTTAAATTCCGGATCTTTGACCAAGGCAGGAAGGTTGCTCTTGCCTGATTGCCAGTCGATACTTACAAAGTGTTTGATTAAGTATGGAATCAGAATTTCCCGTTTGTATTGCAGATAGATTTCAATAATCTTTTGTAGTGAAGGCAGCTTCTTTTCGTAGGTTTCCAATAATTTGTTTAGCAGTATTTTATCCGTAATAATGTCAAGCTTTCCTGTATTTCTGAGTACCTCGTATCCTGTATTATTAATAGAAGGTTCTATCTCATAGAAAAAGAACCTGTGATAGAAAACCAGGCTATCTGTATAGGTTGTTTCTTTCAGATCGTATTTTCGATAAAAGGCATACGCCCTGCCAAGATCACGATAATAGTTGATATCCGTTTGCAGTTCCTGAATATCACTTTCCAGGTTTTGTCGGATTTGCTTGAGATAAAATACTTCTGTTGCCCGGTTCTTGCGTTTTTCCTGCCATTCATTAAAGGCGAATGAAAGAGTAATACTCAGAAAAATTACGAGCATTTCAATCAACAGATCAATCCAACGGTTGCCTGAAAGGATTTTCCTGAACAGGAAACGATGAGAAGCTTTCCGGGAAGGGACTGTTTTGGGCATTTTGGTTTTCATAAAAAAAGCCAGACTTTAATGTCTGGCTAACAAGTTAAATATTTTGGGTTATTATTTATCCTACGCGTCATAATTCAGGTTCGAAGCCCTCCATTTCTCAGCTTCTTTAAAAATTACAAAAACGGCATGTGTGAGGTTTTGTTGTTTGGTGGGATACTATTTTGGAGATCCTTATTACCAAACATGAGTTGTAAATAGTGCATGAAAAAACGAGGCTTCACCTATCTCATAACTGTCAATTATTATATCTGGCACACACTTGTTTACTAATTCCAAAGGCATGGGCTGGTAACCTGTGAAAATACTTTCAATACAATTTTGAATCTCGTTCACGTATGCCAAATCTTGTTGAGTATTTCTGGAAGGAGGAAGCGGATCTGCAGGACCTATGATTCGTATTCCCGCCCAAATTTTTTTATCTTCATTGGATTCATATACCATTGGGGTTTCCGCCGGGAAATAAATAGTAGATTTTAAGGCGATTCTATTCTTTAATTCGTCAGGTAATCCGGGAAGATCTACTCTCTGGGTATAATATCGGGTGGTTTGTGAGATATAAAGCGCATACAGAGGAGCAATCACACTGATGTTAACAAAAAGAGTAGTTTGATACTTTTTGGGACTATTGGAATAACCAGTATTTGGTAAGCCAATCTCGCACCGATAACAAGGGTTATAACGAAATAGATGTGTCCATTCAAATGGTTCGTCATCAAGCCAAGCCAATGTTGTTAACGTTTTTTGTAATTTGATCCAATGATCCTGCTCTTTTGCCGCTTTGTCACAAACGACAGCTAATCTTTGAAACTCCGCTGTTTGTAAATACTCCTCACATTGCCAATACTCATACTGATCTCCTTTCGGATAATACTGATAAATAAGTTTCAGTAATTCGGCTTCTTTTATAGACAGGTTCATCACAACTGAATACGGTATGTCATATACTATTTTTGTTACAAAGGAAAATTAAAAAGGCGACTTCATCAGCCGCCTTTTTGGTTATTTATGCATCGTAATTCAGATTGGGAGCCATCCATTTTTCGGCTTCCTCGATGGTCATGCCTTTGCGTTGCGCGTAGTCTTCCAGTTGGTCTTTGGCAATTTTACCCACCGGGAAGTATTTGGCTTGTGCATGCGAGAAATACCAACCACTCACCGAACTGGCAGGATACATGGCAAAACTTTCGGTCAGCGTGATGCCAATGCGATTTTCGGCATCCAGCAGATCAAACAATGCGCGTTTTTCCGTATGGTCCGGACAAGCGGGATAACCTGGTGCGGGACGGATGCCCTGGTATTCTTCCGAAATCAGGTCCTCATTGCTCAGGTTTTCGTTGGCCGCATAACCCCAGAATTCGCGGCGAACCCTGGCATGCATCAGTTCGGCAAAGGCTTCGGCCAGCCGGTCTGCTAACGCTTTGACCATGATGGAGTTGTAGTCATCGTGGTCTTTTTCGTATTGCTCAATGAGTTTTTCAATCCCTATGCCGGCCGTAACCGCAAATCCTCCAATGTAATCGGTTTTCCCACTTTCAAGCGGGGCAATAAAATCTGACAAGCAAATGTTGGGAACATTGGCTGCTTTCATTCCTTGCTGACGCATGAAGTGCAGTGTTGTTACTTCCTGCTTGGATATTTCGGTTGCCGAGTTGCTATCCTTTGGAGAGACGCGGGTTCCGTTTTCCTTGATGGTATATTTTGTGTGCGTATGTGAGCCGTGTTTTTCGCAAGGCACTTCCACGGTTTGTTCTTCAAAATCATACAAAATCACATCATCACCGATGGAATTGGCCGGATAGAATCCGACAACGGCACGGGCTTTCAGTGATTTTTCGGATACCAGTTGACGCAGCATCTTTTGGGCATCGTCGTACAGACGCTTGGCTTCTTCGCCTACCACCGGGTTTTCAAAGATTTTCGGATACTTGCCCTGCAATTGCCATGTCTGGAAAAACGGTGTCCAGTCAATGTACTCGGCTATTTCGGCCAGATCATAATCTTCAAAGTAGCGGTTGCCCAGAAACTGCGGTTTGTAGATAGGGGAGGTTTCCCAATCTATTTTGATACTATTTCCGCGGGCTTTGTCAATGGAAACGTAATTTTTATCCTTCTGGCGGTTGGCGTGTTCGGTGCGCAGTTTGGCGTATTCGGCCTTGATTTCCTGGAAAATGTCTTCCCGTGTTTTCTCATTCTGCACCAGCCGGCCTGCCACTGGCACCGAACGGCTGGCATCGAGCACGTGGATCACCGGACCCGAGTAGTGCGGGTCGATTTTCACTGCCGTGTGAATGCGCGAGGTAGTTGCCCCACCAATGAGCAACGGAATCTTGAAACCCTGCCGTTCCATTTCTTTGGCAACGCCCACCATTTCGTCGAGGCTTGGCGTGATCAGTCCTGACAGACCGATGATATCCACGTTGTGTTCGCGGGCAGCGGCCAGAATTTTATCCGTAGGCACCATGACGCCCAGGTCAATGATCTCGTAGTTATTACATCCCAGCACCACCCCCACAATGTTCTTACCAATGTCGTGCACGTCGCCTTTCACGGTAGCCAGCAGTATTTTACCGGCCGAACTGTTGCTGCCTACTTCTTTGGCGGCTTCGATGAATGGCAACAGGTAGGCTACGGCCTTTTTCATAACCCGGGCCGATTTCACCACCTGTGGCAAAAACATTTTTCCTTCGCCAAACAAGTCGCCCACCACATTCATCCCGTCCATCAGCGGACCTTCGATTACTTCCAGTGGCCTTGCAACCTGTTGGCGCGCTTCTTCCACATCCTGGTCAATGTAGTCGACAATTCCTTTGACCAGACTGTGGGTCAGGCGTTCTCCTACCGTTCCGTTGCGCCAGGCCAGGTCTTCTACTTTTTCTTTGCCCTGTGATTTTACTGTTTCCGCGTATGAAATCAATCGTTCGGTGGCATCGGAGCGGCGGTTGAGGAGCACATCCTCCACCAGCTCAAGCATCTCCTTGGGGATATCGTCGTATACGGCCAGCTGCCCGGCGTTGACAATACCCATATCCATACCCGCTTTGATGCCATGGTACAAAAACGCCGAGTGCATGGCTTCCCGCACGTGGTCGTTGCCCCGGAAGCTGAACGAAATATTCGAAACTCCACCCGAAACTTTGGCGTATGGCAAATTAGCTTTGATCCATCTGGTGGCGTTGAAGAAATCAACGGCGTAGTTGTTATGTTCCTCGATACCCGTTGCAACGGTCAGGATATTGGGGTCGAAGATGATGTCTTGTGGTGGGAAGCCTACTTCATTGACCAGTATGTTGTAAGCCCGTTCGCAAATCTCAATCCGGCGCTGGTACGAATCGGCCTGGCCTTGTTCGTCAAAGGCCATAACCACCGTAGCCGCACCGTAGCGTAACACTTTGTGGGCGTATTCTTTGAATTTTTCTTCGCCTTCTTTCAGAGAAATAGAGTTTACAATAGCCTTTCCCTGCACGCATTTCAATCCAGCTTCAATCACTTCCCATTTGGAAGAGTCAATCATGATCGGGACTCGGGAGATATCCGGTTCGGAGGCAATCAGGTTCAGGAAAGTAGTCATTACTTCCACCGAATCGAGCATGCCTTCGTCCATATTCACGTCAATCACCTGCGCGCCGCCTTCCACCTGCTGCCGTGCCACACTCAGGGCTGCCTCGTAATCACCGGATTTGATCAGGCGGGCAAACGCCTTGGAGCCGGTGACATTGGTTCGTTCGCCGACGTTTACAAAATTGGTTTCCTTGGTAACCTTCAGCGGTTCCAGGCCCGACAGTTTCATTATATTGTCTGACTGCGGCAATGGTCGGGGCTGGTATTTGGCCGCAGCCTGCGCAATGGCCCGGATATGGTCGGGAGTAGTGCCACAGCATCCACCGATGATATTGACAAAGCTGTCTTGCAGGAAGCCTTCCACAATGGCGGCCATTTCCGCAGGCGTCTGGTCGTATTCGCCAAATTCATTGGGCAAGCCGGCATTGGGATAAGCCGAAGTGAAGAACGGCGATTCCTTGGCCAGTGTCTGCACATACGGACGCATCAGGTCGGCACCCAGGGCGCAGTTCAGACCTACTGATAACAACGGCAAATGCGAAACCGACGTCAGGAACGCTTCTGTGGTTTGTCCGGAAAGCGTACGGCCCGAAGCATCGGTAATCGTTCCCGAAACCATAATCGGCAGCGGCTGCTTGTCCTTGTTGTTGACAAAGTACAGATCAATGGCAAACAGCGCTGCCTTGGCATTCAATGTATCAAAAATTGTTTCGACCAGCAGCACATCTGCACCGCCCTCTACCAGACCCCGAACCTGTTCGTAATAGGCTTCCACCAGTTCGTCGAACGTAACCGCACGGTATCCGGGATTGTTGACATCCGGCGACAGCGAGGCCGTACGGTTGGTCGGTCCCATGGCACCTGCTACAAAGCGTGGCCTTTCGGGGTATTTGGCCATAAACTCCAGCACGGCTTCCTTGGCAATCCGGGCCGACTCATAGTTCAACTCGTACACCAAGTCTTCCATGTGGTAATCGGCCATGGCAATGGACGTGCCCGAAAACGTGTTGGTTTCGATGATATCCGCGCCGGCTTCCAGGTATTGCGTGTGTATTTCTTTGATGATTTCGGGCCGGGTAAGGGAAAGCAAATCATTGTTGCCTTTCAGATCCTGCGAAAAGTCTTTGAACCGTTCGCCCCGGTAATCTTCTTCGGTAAGCTGGTACCGTTGGATCATCGTTCCCATGGCACCGTCCAGTATCAGAATGCGTTGCTTGAGTATGTCGCGGATGTTTGTAGTCATTCGTTTTGTATTGCTAGGTATTTATGACAAATTTTAAAATACGTTGTGTCTTTTCTCAGTGAGAACGGATTGATTTTAGTCTGTTTGCTGCATAATTGTTCCCATATCGTCTTTCGTTTATTCTATGTATGGCTTCATCTAGTGTACTGTCCTGGCATTTATAAATTTTCCCTTCTATCTTTAAATCAAAGCTATCAAATAAAGAAATTAATTTGATGGGACACATTTCGGTTTCTCCTAAATCAGTTTCCATGGTGTTACAACTGAAACAGATGGATAAATGTCCAACAATTTTTTGGTTACTGTAGAAAACAACCCCATGATGAGGTTCAAAACATTTAGAGCCCATACATTCCCAGTTATATCGTTTTTGGGCCTTTCCTTTAGGACGATAACTCAGTAGTTTATCCAGATCACTTATCTGTGTTTGTGATAATTGATAGCCCATCGTATCTACTATGGTTGAATCTATTTTTCCCTTAGAAACAATAGGTATTGCAAAACTGCCGTCATAAAAATAGATTCGAACTTCATCGAAATCCAGTTTCAGAAATGTATATGAGTTTTGTGCCTGCATCGAGATGCTTCCCAATCCAATCACCAGAAGACTAAAAAAATAGTATCCGCATCTGCTTAACATAGGTGGTTTTAATGTTTCAAAAGATACTATTTGATCTTCGCCATAAATTGTTCCGTACCTTTGCGGCCACTTTCCAGCAATTGTTCTTTCTGCACCTTTGACAAATGCTTGATTTTTGGACCGAAATCAAGCGTACTAATGCTAATGGTTCGTTTCCAATCTTCCGGTGTAAGGGTTTGCCGATTCAGGTTTTCCATCAAAACCGTATAAAATGCCGACATGTAGCCTTTAAAATTCTGTATGTCGTAAGGTGCCAGGCCTTTGTTCTGGACATCGTAGGCAATCTGTTCCTCCCGGTCCAGACGTAGTCCTAGTGTTTCCGCATTGAATACTTTCTCCGTAGCATCTGTTTCTGCCTGTGGCTGAGAAAGATACCGGTTTTGGTCAAATAAGTGAATGGGATAGTTAGCCAGAATGCCGCCGTCGACCATGACATTGAGGGCCTGGCTTTTGCGGGGTCTGGAGATAGTATTTCCTGTTGAATCAACAAAGACAGCTCTGAAATACAAGGGGATAGACATGGAAATCCGAACCGCATCGGCAACTTTCATAGCAGGATAGGTTTCATAGCTTAGCACTTCCATTCGTTGCAGCGTCAGATTGGTGGCTGTTACATACAGATCGCGAAAACCATCTTTGCCAGCTCGTTCGTGCAGTTGGGCTAGCGTAAGATTGGGATTACCCGTTTTTGTCTCTATTTGTTGACGCATCCATTGAGTGAATTTTTCACCCCGATACCAGCCATAATGTTTCAGTAATCGGTTGCTGCCTCCAATAAAAATAAATCGCCCATCATTCATCTTTTTCACGGGCATTTGGTAAGTAAGCTGCTGAATCTCTTTGGCGGTATATCCTACCGCCAAAAGTGCTGCCTGGATAGCTCCCGCTGATGTACCACCTACCCGGACAATCTGTGGCAGCAGTCCTTTTTTCTCCAGTTCTTCCAAGGCACCACCATAGGCAATACCGCGAATACCACCCCCTTCCAGCACAAGATTGCGATAGACAGACGTTGAGTCTTGGGCAAAGGAGTGAAGTGCTGCACTGACAAGAATCAGAAAAAAGAGAATCTGTTTCATGGAACCATGGTATAGCCAATAGACTTTCGCATTTTCCAGAGAGAAGGAGCCGTTTTGAGGGATACCAATGAGGCTTTTTCCTTATCTGTCCCAAAAAACAGTATCGTTTTCAGGGTGGAACGTAGCACCTTTTTTTACGTTTAGAATTTACCGTTGTTAAGTTGCCATTCTTGTGTGTGGATGGCGAAGAGTAAACATCAAACGAAAATCGGTTGCTAAGACATCATTGGGTCCAATCCCTCCGTCTTTCTGGATAAGCGTAGTGGCAAAGTTAATGAAAAAATAGTATATAAAAAATGTACAAAACCTGCCATTTGTAGACCGGCTATTTTATTCGGTAGCCTATCAGAGCAAACCATCCTCTTCCCGTGAGTGTCGTATTCCGGGAATGGGTCATGTCTGCGATACGTTCGTAGCGTACTTCCAATACCAGTCGTTTGCGGTGAACGCCGGCTCCGGCTATCCATCCGTAGTCCATCTTTTGCCAGCCTTCAGACGCAAACAAGGACCTTTCGGCCGTATAGTTGTCAGCGCTGTACCGTTCTTTGTACGAATCGGATCTTTGCAGATTCAAACCTATGGTAATACCCGCTTGCACAAAAGGCTGCCAGCTTCCGGTACGGAGCTTGTAGCGTACAAGCCCGTTCCACTTTACGTAACTGGCGCTGACATTCATGATTTGCGTGCGTGAAATAGAACCGACATACAGATAGTCGTACTCCGATCTTGAAGTATACGTTTTGAAGGACACTTCGTTGTACAGGTTCAGACGGTTCTTGCTGCGCGGAATCGTCAGGTTCAGGCCAAGGCCGGCTGTTGGGTTGGTGGAGTATTGGAACTTGGACGGATATGTGAATATACTGGTAAGACCGGGTTGTATCATGGATACGCCTGCCGTTACATAAAATTGTAGCTGTTCTTTATCATTTTGATGTGTAACCTTAACTGCTTCTGTTCCATTGTTTAGCAAAATCAGTTTTTGCAAGTCTTTGGTTGTGTAATCGGCTGTTTTGAGGGTTTGCAGCGCCTTGGGACTGTCTTGCAGAAAATCGACAAGCTGGGTGCGGTAGGTAAGCGAATAGGCCAGCTGATTGTTTACACGGTAGGCCCGGTTGATGAGTTCTGTCACCGTGGCGTCGGATTGCTTGCTGACAAAATAATGTACCTTGTCACCTTTGTCTTTCAGGACATACAGGCTGCTTTTGCCTCTGACCAGTTCCCTGAGGAAAACAGTATCGGTTTTGACGTAGTCCGATTCACGTAACATAAGTTGTTTTAGCTCCACCACTTCGTCTACTTTGTGCGGAGTATAGTCAATCTTTGCAATGGCACTTCGGTAAAACTCATGGGTAGTACGCACAAAAAAGCCCTGTATCTGATGAGGGGAGTAATTTTCCGCAGCAGCGGTAGCACTGTCTATGAACTGGATTTTTCGTGGATTTATTTCCCATCCCTTGTCATTGATGGTGCCCTTCAGTGTATCGCCTGCCAAAGTGAGAATATAACCGGGTGAGAATGAGAATTGGGCAATCGAACCATGAGAAATCAAAAAGAAAAGAGTAAAAACAAAAGATTTGTAGAACGTAGACATAGATGATTGAGGGAATAATGTATTTTTCTGCTAAGATTGTTTTTGATGATTGGATGTGATGTTATTTCTTTAATCCGGGGTTTGCCCTTGCGAAGCATACTGTTTTACTATGATTGAAAAATAGCGGATTAAACTAACTATTTATTGCTGCAATCGTAACGTGTGTAAGCAAGGGCAACAGTATACGAACAATGATTTAATTGAAATATCAGTCATTTGTAAACAGCGGCTTTCAAAAGTATTTCATTTTTTAACTCTTTTTCTTTGTGTCAGTACTCATAGGTGCAATTGATATTGGTTCCAACGCCGCCCGGATGCAGATCAGTTCGATACTGGAACACGAGGGTACGGCTTCGTTCAAAAAAGTGGAATACCTGCGTTTTCCCTTGCAGTTGGGCAAAGATGTGTTTCATACCGGTATCATCGGCGAGCAACGCGAAGCCAACCTGACCAAGTTCCTGCAGGCTTGCCAGTTGTTGTTTGAGTTGCATGGTGTGAAAAACTACCAGATTTGTGCAACTTCGGCCATGCGTGAAGCCCGGAACAGTGGGGAAATTGTGAAGCGCATTCAGCAAAAACTAGGCATGCGGATTCAGGTGATCACCGGGAACCTGGAAGCGGAACTGGTGAACAGGGTAGTGGTGCAGGAACTCGACGGAGCCACATATATCCACATTGATGTGGGCGGCGGAAGCACCGAACTGAATGTGTATGTCAATCAGCAGAAAACAGCGGCCTGTTCGTTTAAGATCGGATCGGTGCGGTTATCGGAAGAACCGGCCAAAGCGGCCAGGCAATGGAAAAAGATGGCCGAATGGCTGGAGGAAGCACTGGGCTCCGTTCAGGGAGAAGTGCAGGCAGTAGGAACTGGAGGTAATATCAGCAAAATTTATGAACTGGCACATACCTATTCCTTCAAGAAAAAAGGACCCGAGGAACGGATCAGCCGGGAAGAGATTGCCACCACCCATGATTTTGTGGCAACGTATACCGTGGAAGAGCGGATCAACAAACTCAGCCTGAATCCGGACCGTGCCGATGTGATTATCCCGGCAGCACAGATTTATCTGTTCGTCATGAAATGTGCCCGGGCCAACTGGATGCGTGTGCCTGACATAGGCCTGATCGACGGCATTATCCTGGGGTTGTACCAGAAGCTCAAGAAGTAAAAAGTGACAGGAGTTTTGCGTTTTGAAACAATACTATTTCTGGGATATGTGTAGGCGCAGTTTCGTTCGTTACGCTTTTTTCCACTGGAGCAACTTTAATTTCCAGTAAAACCACATGTCCACATCAGGATTGTGGGTATGAAACTCGCTTTTGTAGATTTTCTCGAATAGTTTGGTAGCTTCGTCCAACTGGTTGTTTTTCAGATAGGACCACGCCAGGTAATACTCGGCATCCTGGTAGTAATCGTAGTTGTTTTCCCGGGCCGACAAATACATGACACGTTTGAAACAGGTAACTGCCTGCGTTGGTTGGCTCAATGCCATGTATGCGTTGCCGGCCAGAAACGATTCTTTCAGTGTTTTGTCCTTGCTTTCCTTGTATAGAGAGGCCACGCGGGCATAATTGGCATTGATGTATTCGTTCTGGATCATCAGCTCTAGTTTGGGTCGTTTGGGAGCTTCGTCACCACGCAGGGCATCCGGTGTATAGCTCGTGTATTCGTCCACATACAGGCTGTTGGAGGTGAGGGTTGCAAATCCGATGCCGCCCCAGGCTACAATCAGGAACACAATGATGGCTGCAACCCGAAGGTAAAAGCCCATTCCCTGAAAAACAGAATTTTGATCGTGTTTTTGCTGGGCCATCATCTTCTGATGAATCGACTTGAGTTCTTCGCGTTGTCCATAGCTGCGCACCAGCGTAGTGGCCGTCCGGATCGATTCAACTTCTTCGGTCAGGTGGGTATCTTTTGTCAGCTGATTGTCAAAATCGGACTTTTCGCCGGCATTGAGTTCGCCACGGAGGTAGGCGTCAATCTGTTCCCACCGTTGTTGTTCTGTGTTATTCAGTTCCATATACCAGTAGTTCTTTAACTGTGTTTTTCATGGCCGGATTAGTATCAATCCATTCAATCAGTTTCTTCATGCATTTGTACTTCTGATTACGAACTACCTGTTCACTTTCATAATGCATTCGTTCGTAGATTTCTTTCATAGACAGGTTGTCGTAATAATAAAACACCAGGATTTTTTTACAGGTTTCACCCAATTGGTCAATCAGTTCCATTACTTTCTGTTTTGCCTCGTTTCTGATCAGCACTTCCTGCAAGTCTTCCGATTCGCGCGGATTGTTTTGGTATGATTCAGTGTCACGGATAAACATACGGTCTCGTTTTTTAAGTTCATTAAGCCACACGTTGCGGGCAATGGCGTATAAAAAAGTCTTGATACTTGATTCGCCTCTGAATTTTTCGCGCTGCACCAGATCTACAAAAACGATAATAGTCTCCTGAAAAATATCTTCTGCATCCTGCTGACTCCCTTTATTTTTGCGGATGAAATTGGTCAGGTTTTCAAAGTGTTCGCCGTATAAGTAACCAATGGGTTGCTCCAGATTACGACCTTGCTTGACCAATCGTATTACTTCTTCATCCGAATATCGTTTACCGATTTTCATTGTGTCGGGTATAGGTTTGTAAAATGTGTCTGGTTAAATGTAACCCAAATTTTCAAAAAAAATGAAAAAAAAACCTTAAATCCTGTTTACTTTTTGTATCCATCTCTCATAAAAGACTACGGCTTGCTAATGCCTGCCCGCTTGGGTAACGTTTTTACGAAAGTCCGGCGTTTGGTTTGTAACCGCCCCTACGGTATGTTTACAGATGCATACTATTTTTTTGCGGCACGAGGTTACATTTTGCCGACCAGCATTTACCAATAGTTAAACAATGCTGGTCAATCGCCATGAAAACTCAACCCTCTGCTACCGTCCTGCGTGCTTTTTCTGCCTTTTTGTTGATTGTGATTTGGATACTGCTCATCCGGATGGTGGTCAGAACGGACGTGCGGGAAATCGGATTGCTCGGATTTTTGTCCGGCGTTGCGTTCCTGATTTTCTCCATGCAATGGGCCTTGCAACTGCTGCCCGGCCCGAAAAGTCGCAAAGCCCGAATGCACCTGAGCTATTCCAAAAGATAAGCAGCTACTCAATAAATGTGTCAGAAGTTTCGGAACCGGTTGTAAATGAGTGTGTTTGCTGGTATGCTTCTTAATTAAATACCTATATATTTTCTTCATGCTTGATCAAAAAAATGCGGCATCATTGATGCCGCATTTTTTTATGGTTATATTTCGTCGAAATACTATGTTTTGAAAAGCAAAAACCTGCCTTCCTACAGGTACATAAACCACCAATACCACTCATGTTTGTTTTGACAGAAACGCCTTCCATTGCCAATCAGTTTATGGCCGAACTGCGGGATATTTCCATCCAGAAAGACCGGATGCGTTTTCGCCGCAACATGGAACGCCTTGGGGAATTACTGGCGTACGAAGTTTCGAAAAAACTAACGTATCAGTCGGTCCAGGTTCAAACACCGCTCGGCACTTCACAGACATTTCTGCTTCAGCAGCCACCTGTTCTGGCAACCATCCTCCGGGCAGGACTGCCGATGTATCAGGGCTTTGTGAATGTCTTTGACCAGGCCGAAAGTGCATTCATCGGAGCATACCGCGGCAAGCCCAACGATGATTATTCGTTTGATATTGAAATGCAATACACGGCGGTGCCCGACCTGGAAGGTAAAACGCTGATTCTCATTGATCCTATGCTGGCGACGGGAAAGTCGGTCATCCGTACCCTCACATCGCTGCGACCATTTGGCAAGCCTGCGGCGTTGCATCTGGTTTCGGCCATTGCCACCCAGGACGGGGTCGATTATGTGCGGCAGTATTTCCCGGAAGCTCACTTCTGGATGGGTGCCCTTGACGAAAGCCTTAACCAGAAGTATTACATCTTACCCGGCCTGGGCGATGCCGGCGACCTGGCCTTTGGCGAAAAGCTATAGGGAGGTTTTGCCTTTTGTCGGGATACTATTTTGTTGGTACTTAATTTTGTATGGATGGAAAACGATTCTGAGACCACGTACATCTGGGTTTTTCACGGAACAGGAGCTTCGGTTGCATCGGGTGTGTTCGATGACCTGACCCTGGCGAATCATTGGATACAACATAACAGACTGGAAGGCGTCTTGACCGCTTATCCACTGAATCGGGGTGTATACGACTGGGCTATTGCCGAGGGCTTCTTTACTCCCAAACAGGCTTATCAGAAGACTGCCGGCTTTATTCAAAAATTTACTTCTGCTTCATAGGAACATCATCATTTTGACTCCGACAGCTATTTTTTGCAAGATTCGGAGTGAAAGTAAGGACGGTTTCGGCGATAGAGCTCAGGTTGCTTTCCCGAAAGCTATCCGTTAAGTCAACTCTGGTGGGCTTTCCATAAAAAAAGTCCATGAACGAAAATCATTCATGGACTCGGTCTTTTGCCAGCAGATTGGAAGACAACTAATCGCTGACAACTACAACTACTCAGACGCGACGCGCTTAGTTTTTGCGGTCTCTCCTGTTTTCTTTTCGATCACGCACGTTTTCTCTGCGATCCCTACGGTTTTCAGCGCGGTCTTTGCGGTCTTCCGCTTTGTCACGCACATCTTCCCGACGGTCCCGGCGGTCTTCTGCCTTGTCTAGTTTATCTTCTAATTTGTCAAGCTTGCCACCATCGTGTTTGGCATCGCGTACATCTTCTCTTTTGTCACGTACATCTTCACGGCGGTCGGCACGGTCTTCTTTGCGGTCGACACGATTTTCACGCCTGTCGGCGCGGTTTTCGGCACGGTCCAGCTTGTCTTCGGCACGATCCAGTTTGTCCTCTACTTTGTCTTTATTGACTTTGGTCGCGTTGGTTTGTGCCTGAACCGATGTACTGAAAAATAAAAAGGTAGCCAATGCAAAGCCGGAAGCTACAGATTTGATGATCATTGATGATTTCATAGTTTACGAGTGTTTAGTGTTTTTGCTTAATTACGATACTTAGAGTGGTGGTAAGCCGGGAAGTTTAATCAGGATCGTAAAAAAATGTATGAATTTTTGCGTTAAACCAAAGGTGTCTTTGGTAATCTGCTGATTGACAGTGGATTGATGTAGGAGCATGCGTCTGAGCGAACAATAAAAAAGCAGTAAAAAGAGATTTACAGATAAAACTTCCGGATACAATCAACGACATGATCGATCTGTTGCGGCATCAGGCCCGGATACAGGGGAAGGCTCAGGCAGGTATCGGCAATATGCTCGGCAATCGGAAAGTTGCCACGGCGGTATCCCAGGTTTTGATACGCACGTTGCAGATGCACCGGCACCGGATAATGAATCAACGTACCTATGCCATTTTGCTGCAAATACTGCTGAAGTTCATCCCGCCGTTCGGTACGCACCACAAACAGATGCCAGACAGAGGTACTTTCGGGGATTTGAACCGGAAGCCTCAGCTCCGGAATATCAGCCAGATGAGTTAGGTAATGATCGGCTAGTTGCTGGCGTTGGCGGTTCCATTGGCTGAGGTAAGTTAATTTTACCCGTAGCAGGGCTGCCTGCATTTCATCCAGCCGGGCATTGAATCCCTGAAAATCAGCATAGTACTTCTGGCTGGAACCGTAGTTTTGCAGGGCGCGTACTTTTTTATCCAGTTCCGTATCGTTGGTAAGCACCGCACCGGCATCGCCCAGAGCACCCAGGTTTTTGACCGGATAAAAACTAGTTGCATTCAGATGACCCCAACTGCCAACGGGCTTGTTCCGGACAACTGCCCCCTGTGCCTGTGCCAGATCTTCAATCACCCATAGCCGATGCCGGGCGGCTATTTCGGCAATGGCTTGCATTTCACACGGTTGGCCGTACATATGAACAGCCATGATGGCTTTGGTACGGCTGGTAATGGCGTTCTCTACTTGGGTAACATCCAGGTTATACGTCTGGTCATTGGGCTCAATCAGTATGGGAGTAGCTCCGGCGTGGGTAATTGCCAGCACACAGGCCAGAAAACAATGCGCCGAAACAATCACCTCGTCGCCTGGGCCGATGCCCAGTGCACGCAAACCCACGTGCAACGCATCCAATCCATTGGACATTCCTACGCAGTGCGACACCTGACAAAATGCGGCGAATTCGTTCTCAAAAGCCTCTACCTGTGTGCCTTGAATATACCAGTTGGAGTCCAGTACAGCCGTCATCTGATCAATCAGTTGTTGCCGAATGGTTTGGTGTTGGTAAGCGGTGGAGTAGAAGGGGACTTGCAAAGGAACAGGAATTGAATGAATGCGCTACAATTGATTTGGCAAATCTAGCAGGTTTTCATCTTTTCATCCCTACTATTTTTCGGATGATAGGTTGTAATAAAAAAGAGGCAAAACTTTCGTTTTGCCTCTTTTTTTATTTGGTTCAAGATCTTATGCTTGTTCTTCTGTTGCTTCAGTAGCATCGGCTGCCGGAGCTTCTTCTGCTGCGGCTTCCTCCACAGGAGCTTCTTCTGCCGCAGGTGTATTTTTCTTGACAATAGCTTCGGCGCGGGCTTCTTTCTTCTTTGTTTCCGCTTCCAGACGGGCTTTGGCCGCGTCGTCTTTCTTCTTGGTAATGCCGGCTACTTTGTTTTCAACCTGCTCGGTTTTAGACTTTTTCCAGTCTTCGTACTTCGCGTCGGCTTGTTCCTGGGTGATGGCACCTTTCAGCACACCTACTTGCAAGTGCTTGCGCATCATCAATCCTTCGTGTGACAAAAGGGTGCGAGCCGTATCGGTAGGCTGCGCGCCTTTTAACAACCAATCCAGGGCACGCTCTGTCTTCAATACAACCGTTGCCGGGTTTGTATTCGGATTGTAACTTCCCAGTTTCTCAATAAAGCGACCATCCCGTGGTGCTCTTGCGTCAGCAACAATGACATCGAAAATTGCCAACTTTTTACGTCCGCGACGTGTTAATCTGATTTTGACAGCCATGTGTTAATTTATGGTTAGCGACGGATCCCGTCCGTCATTTTTTAGGGCTGCAAAACTACAAAATAGAAACAAGAATAAAAAGAAAAGCATTGGAAATATAACACTGGATACAAATAGTATCTTTCGGAAGGAGAAAACCCGGATAGTTGGCATCACCCCTTGAGCCACTGGGTTCGATTGGAACTTTCGTCAGCGGGGATAATCTGTATTTGGATACAGCCGGGTCGCTCGGTTACAGGCTGGCTGTACAGGGCGCAACCCACATGCGTCAGGGCCTCGTTCAGCCGGTCCTGTAAAGGCGCTGTTCCCACAAGGCACTCCTCCACATAGGGTTGCACCGATTGGCCGGCCACTTCCTCAACGATTTGCAGGTAATCTTCGTGTGAGTAGCCCACACCTGTTTTGCCAAACCGCTGCCACATCAGTCGCATGACATCGTCCAGGGATTTTTCGCCGTGCGTTGCCTGTCTGATTTTCATGTCCAGAATCAGCGCCGCCAGCGCGCCTTTGTGGTAGATGGAAACTTTGCGGTTCGGCACACCCACGGTGTAACCGTCTATCCACAAATCAAACGACGATTGGAGCAACGACAACCGTGCCGTGTTGCTTTGCATAAAATGACGGTTGAGGGTGCGTGTCAACTCAGAATAGTATCTTTCCGGACTGAAAAACCCCGACCGTGCCAGAAACAGATCGCCGTAATAGGTAGTGACGCCTTCGGCCACGTAACCGGTCGGGAAGTAGTTTTCCTGGGTCAGATCATACGGCAACAGCTCTTTGGGGCGAATGGCACATACGTTCCAGGCATGAAACAGCTCATGCGAAGCCAACCCCAGCAGTTCTTCGTACAGGTTGCCCGTGATCTGTTCGGCGGGGCCCAACGTCATTACCGTTGAATTGCGGTGTTCCACGCCATGGTAGAACTGGACGGGCAGCAGGATCAGTAAAAAATGGTAATCGACCTGCGGAAATTCGCCCATCATCCGGATTTGAACTTCGGTAAACTGTTGAAAATCAAATAATAACTTTTCAAAGTTTAAAACCCCGGCATCACCTTGCACCCAGAGATGAAACGGAATCTGGTTGACAGTGTAAGTGTGTTGCTGCAACGTCGGCGAAGCTATCAGCGGACTGTCGACCAGGTGATAAAAATCCCGGGCTGTCAGTACCTGGGCTTCGGCTACGGGGAGGCCGCAGGCAATTCGGTAATGTCCAGGCAGTTGCAGGGTTAGCTGGCAAGGCTCATCGATGCGGCCCTCTACGTAAAAAAGACAGTTGATAAAATTGATGTATACCAGATTTTCATCCAGCCAGGAGTTGCCTGCATCCATTTGCTGGGCGTAATATTCGTACCGTACAACCAGGCTGGTGTGTCCGTTCATGTGCACGCGCCAGCGTTCACGGTTTATTTTTTCGATAAAAAGCGGTTGATTATCAGCAGTGTAGCCCTCGACCGATAAAATGTTGCGGGCATAATTGGACAGTTCGTACCGGCCCGGCCGCCAGGCGGACAGTTGCAGGTCAACGGCCGGCGTATCCACTGAATCGACATGCAGGGTGATCTGTAAAATATGCTCGGCGGTATTGTCGCAGTTGATGTGGTAATTCATGGAAAGCGATTTTTCGGATCAGAAATTGTAAAGATAGGCAGGTTTTGCATTTTTGAAACCGTGGATTCGACGAAGTCAAGGGTATTCGTTGGCAGGTGCCATGCATGTGCGTTTGAGAAAGGTTACATTTGTTGATAAACCTCATTAATTGGAAATAAAAATAGTATCTTTTCCTCCGGTAAAACCTCCATCTATTTGTACCACTAAACTTTGTATACCATGTTTCTGTTAATCATCGGTTTGATTTTTCTCGCGATTGGGTTTTCCATCCCTAAAAGTAATTTTCAGGCGGCAAAAGCGAGTACGCCGCTCAAGTTTATCGGTTTTCTGCTGATAGCCATCGGGATATTCACGTCTGCGGTAAAGCAGATTGACGCAGGCGAAGTGGGCGTGCAGTCATTATTTGGCAAGGTGCAGCCTACGGTGCTTGAAAGTGGCCTGCATATGGTCAATCCACTGGTAGACATTACAACATTTGACACCAAAACGCAAAACTACACCATGTCGGGTGTGCACGACGAAGGTGACAAAGTGGGCGACGATGCCATTCGGGTGCTGACGGCTGATGGCCTGGAAGTGATTATTGACCTGACGGTCTTGTACAGGGTCATGCCCGAACAAACACCAACCATTCTAAGCAAAATCGGAGCAGATTACCGCAATAAGGTAGTTCGTCCGATTACCCGCACCAAAATTCGTGACAACGCCGTGTATTACGACGCGGTTTCGCTTTATTCTACCAAACGCGATGAATTTCAAAACCGGATTTTTAAGTCTATTGAGGCAGATTTCAAATCGCGTGGTTTGTTTCTGGAACAATTGCTGGTGCGTAACATTAACCTGCCGACGTCAGTAAAGCAAACCATTGAGTCGAAAATCAATGCCGAGCAGGAATCCCAGAAGATGCAGTTTGTACTGGCCAAGGAACGGCAGGAGGCTGACCGGAAACGCGTGGAAGCGCAGGGGATTGCCGACTACCAGAAAATTCTTTCCACTGGTCTGAGTGACAAGCAATTGCAATACGAAATGATCAAAGCTCAAAAAGAAATTGCTACTTCTCCCAATACCAAAGTGATCATTATGAGTGGCCGTGGCAATACGCCGGTTTTGATCGGGGACAAGTAAGCTTATTTTTCAAAAATGGCGGGCTTGCAACCCGCCATTTTTTGTTGGCAAATAGTATCTTTGAAAAAAGCAAAACCTGCCTTTTGTTTTAATGAACTCTCATAAACGAAAACAGCCAGGCTTATACAAACGGATTCGGACACCTATGAAACTAGGACAAAAGTTTAATAAACTGACGATCAAAGAGTATCGTTTTTATATTGAGAACCATAAGAAGTATACGGATTTTAATACGCTTGGCCTATACCGATCCATAGTAGAAAATGACAAACTGACACTAGCAGAAAAAATTGAGGTCAGGGACTATGCGCATGCTCAATTTAGGAAATCGTTTGACTTTCTGCAATTGAAAGATCCCAGAACCTACTTTGAGGTGTTAACCTTGGGACAAGAACTCACCGATGGAGACATCGCTCAGCTATGGAAAGAAATCAGACAAAATCAGCAGAAAATCTTGTCAGACAAACGAATCAGACACCGGAACTTTGGTGAATATTCAAAACACAATTGTGGCTATGACACGTGTGTCTACAATGGTTTAATGGTTCGGGAAGGGTCGTGGTTAAAAGAAACCAGTATACACTTTAATAGTGACAAAAACGCATACAATGCCAAAGTAAAAGCCGAAAAACGCAAAGCAGACCGCAAAAATAAAAAGCAGCAAATCAACAGACGACTCGATGTTGAGTCAGAGTAGCACGGTTTAGCATTCAGACTAACTCCAGTGACTGCCTGGAAAGAGACGACCACATCCCCGGCGGTTATGATTTCCATCCGGCTACAATCTCACGGAAGCCCATTCACAAATGCGCCTGTTTAAAATTCTTCCATAATGATTTCCCTGTTGACTATGGCGCCAGTGGTGGTTCCCATGGATACAGCGTTGGCAACTGTCCGCATGCGGGTGACATTGTCGCCACAAGCAAAGATTCCGGGAACAGTCGTTTTCTGAAATACATCGATTTTGAGGTAGCCATCTTCGGTAAGCTCGCAGCCTAATGTTTCAGGAATGGTGCAATGTTGCTCAAAAGGAGGGCGTGCATACAGGGCAGTCAGGGGAAAATCCGTGCCGTCCTTGAAGACAACCTTCCTGAGCTTGCCTTGTGTATGTGCCAGTTTCTCAATTTCGTTTTCCACAATTTTTATTCCATGGCTTTCTAGCTTGGCCGTTTGCTCGGCTGTCAGGGTTGAGGTGGCGTTCGTAAAAAGCGTCAGATCTTTGGTCCAGTTGGAAATAAGCATGGAGAATTCATAGCCATATTCGCCATTGCCCAGGATTCCGGTTCGTGTGTTGCGCACTTCATAGCCATGGCAATACGGACAGTGAATCACCGAAATGCCCCAGCATTCGGCAAATCCATCCAACGGCGGCATGATGTCCCGCACGCCTGTAGCAAAAACCAGCTTCTTGGCTCCAAACGTTGCTCCGGAATCGGTTTGGATTTCGAAGCCATTGGGTAGTTTATGACCGTTGACAGCCAGCCCGTTGAAGAACTCGATTGTCGGGTACTGTGCTACTTGTTGGCGGGCCAGTGTGGCAATTTCGCTAGGCGTTTTACCATCCTGGGTCAGGAAATTGTGCGAATGCGGCGTTTGGCGGTTGCAGGGCTTGCCGCTGTCAATGATCAGGACGCGTTTCAAAGCCCTGCCCAGCGCCATGCCTGCGGCCAAGCCCGAATAGCTTCCGCCAACAATAATCACATCAAAATTTCTGGTTGTCATTCGCATTTATAGGTTGAAGTTTTCTGTCTACGATTTTAGTTGAGATGTCTTTATTAAAATACTCTTTGCGCAAATGCTACGAGCATGCATCTGATTTCTTTTGGGACGGAAAAAATAGTATCCCTGCCTGTCGGCAGACAGGTTTTGAAACGCCAAACCCATACCCTTAAAAGCTGTATTTCAGCTTGATCGTCATGTTGCGACCCATCTCGTCTGCAAAGTAGCGGAAGCGGTTCAGGTAATCGCGGTAGCGGACATTGGTCAGGTTTTGAGCTGCTAAACTTACATCCATCGTATGCTTGCGAATTGCGAACGAAATGCCGGCATCCGCCTGAAAAAGCATGTATCCGGCAGGTGGCGGCGCAAAATCGCCGATGTACAGCGTGCGGGTAACGCCGTTCTGCTCGGTGGTTTGTGCATAGGTAGGCGGGATGCGCCGTTGCTGCGAAACATTCAGCGTGCCAAAAGACAAGTACAGATTGGAAAAGCGTTTCCACTTCTTCATTTCGGCGCGCAACGTGTTCTCAATCCGGTCGGTTGGAATCCACGGGAGGTATTCGTTCTGCGTCAGATTGCGTGCCCTCACCATCGCCAGCTTTCCTTGCCAGGTGAGCCAGGACAACAGACGGTAATGCACTGTGACATCCGCGCCGCGAAAGGCCGCGTCGGTCTGGGTGTAGGTGTAGGCCGGAAATGCTCCCCGAATGGTGAGTTGCGGCAGCGAATCGGGTTTCAGGTAGATGTAACCCGGCATATAGTTGTAATAAATCCCTATTTCGGCGGTCAGCCGGTCATTGACCGTCCAGACGGTGCTCAGCGTGGCGTGGTACGACCGTTCGGTGGTCAGGCTGGTATCGCCTTTCTCATACGCCGCGGCTCCATGGTGCACCCCGTCACTATACAATTCGGCGGCGGTAGGCGGCCGCCACGCTGATGACAGGTTCAGGCGGAGTTCGAGATTGGTGCGTGGCTGATACACAGCACCCAATGAACCCGAGAGATTGGTAAATGTAAAGTTGGTTGCTACCACCGGCTGGCTGCTGCTTTCGCGGCGGTACACATCCAATTGCCGGTAGTCGTAGCGCAAGCCGGCTTCCAGTTCCCACTGTTTTCTGGACCAGCGTTCAATGAGAAAAACGCCGGCATTAAACGAATTGAAATTGGGAATGAGCCGGACATTGCCACCTACATCATTGCCTTGGTAAATGGTTGATAATCCAACGGTTCCGGTGAGGTTTCCCAAGGGTTTGTGTTCCAGCAGCAGTTCGTTGGTATATGTGTACAACCGAAAGCGGATGTCGGTTTTGCGCAGAGCCGAAAGCCGGTCCCATTCGCGGCGAAAGTTATACTGATAGCCGGAAACCAGACTCCACTTGCCGATTGCAGAATGATAATACGCTTGTGCTTTCAGCAAATCATGCGACACATCCTGGTAGGGCCGGTCAATGTGGTAGGAAAACGCTGAAACCACCAATGGCCGGTCGGATCGCAGGGCTTTTTCCAGGTCGGTCTGGTTGCCGATGTGTGCGCCGCTGAAAATGCCCAGTTGCGTGGCAAAATGACTGTAAAATGCCGAAATACCGTATTTGTTTATCTGGTAACCGGCTGATGCTGAGAAGTTCTGTTCCTGGAACTGCGAGTTCGTCAGGTAATAATCCGGCGTTTGGGAAGTTCCCGCTTTTTTATACGTGCCCTGTAGCCTCCAGCCGAAGCCACTCCATTTTTTCACGCCGCCTTCGAGCACTCCCGAGGCAGTGCCCTGCCGGTTGTTGCTCAACGCCTGCAGGTTGACTTCGCCACGGATAGGAGCTGTTGTGGGCAGCGACTCGGGTTCTACCAGAATCACGCCCCCAATGGCATCGGCGCCGTAACGGACACCCGCCGCGCCTTTGACAACCGTTACTTTCTTGGCTACAAACGGGTCAATTTCAGGAGCGTGTTCGCTGCCCCACTGCTGGCCTTCCTGCCGGATGCCGTTGTTCAGAATCAGCACCCGGTTGCTGTGCAAGCCGTGAATGACGGGTTTGGAAATGCTCGGACCGGTTTGAATGGAATTAAGGCCCGGCAAAGCTTTCAGCATTTCGCCCAGCGATGCCCCTTGCACCTTTTGCAACTCGATTCCTTGCAGGGTTTGCTGCGATTGCAGGGTGGGCGAAGATTCGCGGTTGGCCTGCACCACCACGGTTTCCAGTGTTTCCGGTGTTTCGGCCAGATGAAAATCCTGATTGGCCAGTGATTGGGAGAGGCTGACGGTAATGGTATCCGGCTGGTGCCCTACATACCGGCAGATCAGTGTGTATTTTCCGGCGCACAGTTCTTCCATCACATACCGTCCCCGTTCGTCAGTAGTGGTGCCGGTGTGGGTTTCCACTACATAGATAACAGCCCCCGTCAGCGGGATATTGGCCGTATGTGTCACTTTGCCGCTTATCCTGTATGAACAATCCGATTGAGCCGTTGCCGCAACACCTGCCAGAAAAAATAGTATACTCAGAAAACGCAAAACCACCCCTTTTATAGACTTTATGCTGAATGTATCCAATGGTTAGTCTACAAAGATAATCATTTGCAACTGTGTTGCAAAAAATATTTCCGTACAGACTTTTCATTTATTGAATTAGTGGAATTGGCAGCTTATCTTTCCCAGTATCTATTTTTAACTGTACAACAATGACAATCAAACAAACAGAGCTTGCGAATGAGGCTGTCCGGAACCATTCGTTTCTGAAAGGGATGTATGCAGACAGCTATTTTCCCGACCATTTGGTAGACAAGGGAACGGCCATTTTGGCAAGTTTATGCGCACAGATTGAAGCGCAGCAGCCACAGGATCTGGAAGAGTTGTATCAACTCACGCATGCCGCTACCGATGCGTTCAATGATTTACAGGAAGAGTTTGACGACAATGACAGCGAGATTGAAACGGTGGCCCGCGACTGCATCGGGCAGGAGTTCGATTTTATTGCCCAAGCGTACGGTTTTGAAGCAGATGTTGAAGAATTGATTGCTACGCGTGAGTGGTAAACCACAATCACTGTGTTGATAAAAGAGCAAACCCCGGCTGATGCAACTGGCCGGGGTTTGCTCTTTCGGAAGATACTATTTTTATTTGCTGATGGCAATCTTGCCTTGCTCCAGTGCGGCGGCTTTTGGAAACGATTGCAGCGCTTTCTGGAAAACCGGGTCTTGCTCCAGCGTGATCTGGTAAAACTCGTTGTTGAGGCCGTCTTTTTCGGTACGCCAGGCCGTGCGGGCAATCAGGGCTTTGATCTGGTTGGAAATGAAGGCCTTGGAACGTTGAAAATCACGGTCGTTGTACGGGATGTTGGCCCGGGTAGCCATAGAAATGACATTTTGCAGCAGCGCGTCGGTTACCACAAATTTTTTGCGGAAATCGGCAAAGCTCATTTTTTCCAGTTCTTTCTTATGGTCGGTTGTGTAATTCAGGGCAAACTCCCGAATGATATTGCTATTGTAAAGCTCGGCCATGTACTTCGTGTTATGGCTCGTGTCCAGACTGACAAACACATCGGGCATGATGCCGCCGCCGCCGTATACGGTACGTCCTTTGGATGTTTTGAATACCTTGGACGTATTGAATTTGATACTGTCGGCATTGAAGAATTCGCCGTGTTCGTAGCGTTTTTCAATGTCCTTGTCGTAATCTTCGGAGTCTTCGTGCGAATATTCCTTCTGGATGCTACGGCCACTCGGGGTGTAATACCGCGAAATGGTCAGGCGTAATTCGGAACCGTCTTCCAGCGGAATCGGAGCCTGCACCAAGCCTTTGCCAAACGAGCGGCGACCTACAATCAACGCCCGGTCGTTATCCTGCAAGGCACCCGCCACGATTTCGGAAGCCGATGCACTGCCTTCATCAATGAGCACAATGACAGGTCCTTTCTCAAAAATGCCCGGCTGCGACGCATTTACCTTCTGATCGTAACGTGATTCTTTGCCGTCGGTATACACGATCAGTTTGTTGCCCGAAACGAGCTCATCGACCATGTTGGTGGCGCGGTCCATGTAGCCGCCGGGATTGCCGCGCAAATCGAGCACCAGTTGCTGCAAGCCTTGTTTTTTCAGGCCGGCCAGTGCTTTTTTGAATTCATCATAAGTATTGGCTGCAAACCGGCTCACCTTGATGTAACCAGTTGTATTGTCAATCATGTGAGCGGCTTCGATGGAATACTGCGGAATTTTGTTGCGGGTAATGGTAAAGTACACAATGTCTTTCATGCCCCGGCGCACAATGCCGATTTTTACCTTGGAACCCCTGGCGCCGCGTAGTGTATTGAAAACCAGTCCGTTGTCCAGGTTTTTGCCGGTGAGTTTTACTCCGTCGGCCTCTACGATCTTATCGCCGGAACGGATGCCTGCTGTTTCGGACGGCCCCCCGACGAGCGGTGCAATGACAGTTACTGTGTCATGAAAAATGTTGAATTCGACGCCAATGCCGTCAAAATCACTTTCCAACTGGGCCCGTGCCATGTGAATCTCACTGGAAGGAATATACGTGGTGTGCGGGTCAAGCTTTTCGAGCATCTTCTCAATAGAATAGTCCACCAACTTTTCCATATTGACTGTGTCAACGTAATCCCGGTCAATCAGCGAAAGAATCTCACGGTATTTCTGGTAGCTTTTGGCTACGTTTCCATTGCTGCTGTTGCCGCCTACGTTGGCCCCCAGGAAAATCCCTCCCGCCAAAGCCAAAGCCAGTAAGATGGGCAGACGCACATAAAAGCTGGAATTCCGAATGATACTCATGTGTTAGAAAATTAAGCGTATGTTTTACAATGCAGACAACTCCCCATCAAATAGCCGAAGTACTTAAAAACCGTTCGTCAAAAATAACGAGTGGCATACAATTTTACTATCTTCTTAACGTATAAAAATACGTAAAGATTCCGGTAGGTTAGCGGCGAATGGGATGGACGGAAGAATGCCGGTTTGGATTTTTCTGCCGGTCGGCAAGCACGTTTGGTGAGGTGGCCTTGCATTCAGAATCTGTGAACAAGCTACAAAATACCGCGTTGCCAGAAATTACACTTTCTACCGAAGTTTTACCAGAACATGACCAACGTCATTGAAGCGGAACTTTCCATTGTGTTTTTTTGCACACGAAATGAGTTCATTCAAAGAATTTTTTACCTTTGCATAAAGAGGAGTACATTATGGAACACACCATTCTTCGCCGCACCATTACTGACCTTGTAGATGACAACTACGTGTATGCGCACGTGTTGTATTACTTTGGCATCCGCTTTTACGAATATGCCGAAGATACACTGGAGCAGGCGTGCCGGCGGCGTGGATTGAACGTGTTTCAGGTAATGCACAGCTTGGAACAGGCGCATCGGCCCGACCAGGCCAACCTGATTGCACTCGAAAGCCTGCCGATTGATCTGGTGATAGAATACCTGCGCCATACGCACGCCACCTTTGTGAAACAAACATTGCCATACATGGCGCATCTGGTCGAAACGTTGCGTTACGAATCGGCCCCGTGTGTAAAGGACCTCCAGCTGTTGTTTCCGCTGTTTGTTGAAGATTTCATTCTGCACATCCACGAAGAAGAAGATACGGTATTCCAGTATGTGCAGATGTTGCAACAGGCCCGGCAAAAGCAGGTTCCTTCGGGCAAGTTGTTTTTCCAGCTGGAAAGAAATTCAGTGGAACGGTTCGCATCGGATCACGAGACACACGACGATGAAATGGCGGGCATCCGCGAGATTACCAATCATTATACCTTGTCCAAAGGCAGCAGCCAGCATCTGAAGGTTGTCTTTGCCGAGCTGAAATCGTTTGAAGGGCAGCTGCTGACGCACGCCCGTGTCGAAAATGAAATCCTGTTCCCGAAAGCGCTGGTACTGGAAAAAGAGGTAAAGGCGCAACTCCAGCGGGTGGCGCTGCTGAACTGATGACGTCAGGAAATAGTATCGTTGCAAATGCCAAAACCCCGCCTGTTGAATCCGGCAAACGCCCGGACGCAGGTTTGCCGCCCGGTTTTGGTCATAAAAAAAGCCTGAACATTTGTGCCATTGTAGGGTTTTCTCCAAAAAAATGAATCTACCATCCGCCCTCCGAAACATAAGTTCGACGGAGTCAAATCCAACATTCGTTCATGCCCCGCATTTTAGCCATTGACTACGGACTCAAACGTACCGGATTGGCTGTGACCGACCCGTTGCAGATCATTGCCACGCCCCTGGAAACGGTAGCCACGCATGAATTAATGGATTTTCTGAAAAATTATACCCAACAGGAAGAAGTGGAAGCGTTTGTCGTCGGCTTGCCCAAACAGACCGACAATACGGCTTCGGAGATAGCACCGCACGTCAATGGGTTTGTCAGGCGCCTTCAGGTGCAATTCCCCGAAACACCCATCCATCGGGTGGATGAACGGTTTACTTCACTCATGGCACAGCAAACACTGATTGCGGGAGGGATGAAGAAGAAAGACCGTCAGAACAAAGCCATGCTGGACAAGGTGAGTGCCGCCATCATTCTCCAGTCGTTCATGGAAAGTCGGAAGTGAACCATTGGGTATGGTCTTTGCCTTTACCCGCAGGCTGGTTTTTATTTTTTCCAGGATACTATTTTTTCCAACGCTGAACTCAAGGATGCAGGCCTTCCTAGCTGATCTTGACACACGTCCAGGTAGCTTCGGCAACGGGCACTTCGTCCACATAAGCTATTCCCGACTGCTTGACAATCCGGCCGCTGATCTTCAGGTTTTTGATGATCATCTTTACCGTTTTGCCAAATTCCACCCCGGCATGAAAACACGCCGATTCGATTCCGGCTAGGCCAAACATGCCTTCGGTGGCGTTCAGTTTGCGGGCTCCGGCTCCGCCACACTGGGCCATGGATTCGACCAGGATCATGCCCGGAACAAAGCCGTCGTCAGGAAAGCTGCTTTTCAGGAAAGAATCAGAATCATCAAAAATGGTTGTGCCGATTATCTCGTCCAGGGTGGCCGAAAGAATTTTGTCTACGTACAAAAAGGGATTCCGATGAGGCAATAACGACTCAATTTCGCTCATAAAAGTCTTTAACGTGTATGGTTTGATTAGCCAAACGACAAAAACAGAGTTCTTTACTTAAGCAGGTTGGGTGTGCAGACGATCATTCACTGTACCAAATATATCGAAAAACGTGGACATTCAAAACAAGTCCGGCGTTTTTCAACCCGTCTTTTTTGTGTATCTTTGCAAAAAATGCAACGTTGGTTTGTTGCAAATACACGTATTTTTTAGTTATGATTTATCCGATAGTAGCCTATGGCGACCCCGTTTTGAAGCGCGTAGCCGAGCCGATTGAGAAAGGGACCGATATAAAGAAACTGGTGGCCGACCTGTACGAAACCATGTACAATGCCAGTGGCGTAGGCCTGGCCGCTCCACAGGTGGGCCTGAGCATGCGGTTGTTTGTCACCGATGGCAGTCCCATGGACGAGGACGATGAGGTACTGCAAGCTTTTAAGAAAGTGTTCGTAAACCCGACCATCCTGGAAGAAACCGGTACGGAGTGGGCGTTTGAAGAAGGCTGCCTGAGCATTCCGGGCATTCGGGCCGATGTAAACCGACCGCCCAAGGTGAAAATCCATTATTTTGATGAAAACTGGAACGAATACACCGAGGAATTCGAGGGCCTGCCGGCGCGTATCATTCAGCATGAGTATGATCACTTGCAGGGTGTGTTGTTTGTCGACAAAATTTCGGCCATGAAAAAACGGCTGATCCAGTCCAAGCTGTCAGATATCAGCCGGGGCAAAGCCCGTGCTGATTACCGTTTGCGGTTTGCGAAGTAATTTGTTGTAAATCCATACGTTAATGTTCTTTTATGAGTCAGGCCTGCCCGGATACGCTCCCATTCGTTAGTCTGAACAAGAGGCAGGTTTGGCTCTTTTTTTTCATACTATTTTCCCAGTTGGCCTTTCCCCAAGCTGACTCGTTGCGGCGTTACGAGTTTTCGCATCCGCAAATGGGAACCGTCTTCCGGATTGTTCTGTACGCGGTCAGTGATTCGGTGGCACAGCAGGCTTCCCGTGCCGCTTTTCAGCGGATTGACCAGCTCAACGACATTCTCAGCGATTACAAGGAAGACAGCGAGCTGAGCCGGTTATCGGCTACCGCGGGTTCGCAGCAGCCTGTCAAAGTCAGCGATGAGTTGTGGCAGGTGCTGGTTTTGTCGCAGCAGGCCGCTCGGCTCAGCAGTGGTGCGTTTGATATTACCGTTGGTCCATTGGTACAGTTGTGGCGCCGGTCTCGACGGCAATCGTTGCTTCCCACAGAAGAAGCTCTCCGAAAAGCCCGCCAATCCGTTGGTTACAAATACATTCAGCTGGAACCCAAATCCCGAACAGCTTTGTTGACCAGGCCCGACATGAAGCTGGATGCCGGTGGCATAGGAAAAGGCTATGCGGTAGACGAAGCCTTGAAACAGGTGACGGAGTACGGCATAACCTCGGCACTGGTAGATGGCGGTGGCAACCTGGCCATTGGCGCCTCCCCACCCGGACAAACAGGTTGGCGCGTGGCCATCGGAGTGGACGACTCGGGTGATACTACGCAAGCCGTTTACCTGCAACTGAGTAATGTGGGTGTGTCAACTTCCGGCGATATGTTCCAATACGCAGAAATCAATGGCAAGCGGTATTCGCACATTGTTGATCCGTTTACCGGCTATGGTATGAACACCCGACGGACAGTATCCGTGATTGCACCCAATGGCACTACCGCCGACTGGCTTTCGACGGCAATCTGCGTGATTGACGATGCAAAAGCCAGACGGATGATCCGGGAAATGAAGCGTGTGCAGGTCTGGTCCTGGAACGAAGGCCAGGTAAATGCATTTGCTTCGGCTGAGAGCCAGCAGCTTAGCTCCCCGGCTCTCAATCCTGATCCCAAACGAAAACCGAAATAGGCAGTTTTTGCTTTTGAAAGGATACTATTTTAAGTAACTTTCGTATCCGGTTGGTTATCCATTTCCATTTTTGCAGTTTCATAACCAACCAAAGCCTGTGGCACACAGGCCGTTAGTGTATTTACAAGAGGCCTGTGTGCCACAGGCTTTGGTCATGTTTTCAGAAGTTAGCACGTATGCGGATACCTGGTGAAATTGTACAGCAGATTCAGCAGACAGCCGATGTATTGGATGTCGTAGGTGATTACGTTTCGCTGAAAAAACGCGGGAGCAACTGGATTGCGTGCTGTCCGTTTCACAACGAAAAAACACCTTCGTTTGCCGTTTCGCCCGCCAAAGGCATTTACAAATGCTTTGGCTGTGGCAAATCCGGCGACCCGATCAAGTTTGTCATGGACATCGAAGGGGTGAGCTACGGCGAAGCCTTGCGGCATCTGGCAAAGAAGTACAACATTGAAATTCCGGAGGTGGAATATACCCCCGAAGAAACCTTGCGGCAAAATGAGATTGACAGCCTGTACATCGTGCTCAATTATGCCAAGGACTTCTTCAAACAGCAGTTGCAAACGACGGATGGGCAGGCTATCGGGTTATCCTACCTCAAAGAGCGGGAACTGCGTGATGGCACCATTGATTCGTTTGACTTAGGTTACAGCCCGTCGGCGTGGGATGCCTTCACCAAAGAGGCCCTGACCCGGCAGTACAGCCTGGAGTTGCTGCAAAAAGCCGGACTGACGATTGTCAACGACAAAGGCCGGCAGTACGACCGTTTTCGCGACCGGGTTATTTTTCCGATTCACAACCTGTCGGGGCGGGTGATTGCGTTTGGTGCACGCATCATGACCAACGACAAAAACCAGCCCAAGTACCTCAACTCGCCTGAAACCGAGGTTTACCACAAAAGCCGGATCCTGTACGGCATGTACCAGGCCAAAAATGCCATCCGGCAGACCGATAATTGCTTTCTGGCCGAGGGCTACATGGATGTGATTTCGTTGCACCAGGCGGGTATCCAGAATGTGGTGTCGTCGTCGGGTACATCGCTGACCAAAGAGCAGATTCAACTCATCAGCCGGTTTACCAAGAACATCACCATGCTTTACGATGGCGATGCTGCGGGGATAAAAGCAGCCATTCGCGGTACGGACTTGGTGCTGGAAGAGGGGATGAACGTGAAGATTGTGGTGTTTCCGAACAACGATGATCCGGATAGCTACGTCCGTAAAGTGGGTTCGGTGGCGTTTCAGGAGTTTGTCAAGACCCATAGCCAGGATTTCATCACGTTCAAAGCTAAGCTGTTTTCGGACGAAATCAAGAACGACCCCTACCGCAAGTCGGAAGTGATCAAGGAGATGGTGATGAGCAACATCAAAATTCCTGATCCGATTCAGCGGTCCGTTTTTCGCCGGCAAATTGCCAATCTGCTGGATGTGGATGAGCAAACCCTGATCTCGGAAGAAAATTTCCTGATCAAAAAACAACGCGCCGATGACAACAAACGCGCTGACAAACAAGCAAACAAGTCGGAGCCCAAGAGTTCGTTCAGCCAGGAGTTGCCACCGGGGGTAGACCTGCCTCCCATGGAGGATTACGGCTATGACTATGGCCAGGACTACGGACAGGGTTACGAAAACTTTGAAGCCGAAAAGACACCTACCACCATCGACCCGGGCCGCTCGGCCATGAGTTACCGTGAGGAAGGTGTGGTGCGGCTCATGCTCAATTATGCCGAACGGGTACTCGAAGGCACCGAAGATACCGTATGCGATTTTGTGCTGCGCGAACTGGAAGATATTGTATTTCAAACCCCGATATTCCAGACCATACTGGATACCTTCCGGACTAACTGGACGCAGGGGCAAATTCTGAAAAGCGACGACTTCCTGCGTCATGCCGATCCGCAGATCCAGGATGTCGCCATCACGCTGCTTACCGAAAAATACAGCATCAGCGAAAACTGGTTTAACAAATTCGAGATCCGGGTAGCCCACGAAAGCGAAAACCTGCTCGAAGAGACCTACAATCAGGTGCTGCGCCTCAAACACGAAGTGGTCCGCGAGAAACTCGCCGAAAACTACAAAGCACTGCTCGCTACCAAAGATTTTGACGAACAGATGAAGCTGTTGCACGTGCAGAAGCAATACAAAGAAATCGAACGCCAGATTGCCAATATTCTGGGTAATGTGGTGCGGTGAAATAGTATCCTTCTAAAGAAGAAAAGCCCTCTGTTGCTATAAGGAAAATTTGATTATTCCATGGTGATTACCCGTAAGAAAATCATAGTTGCTGGGATAAGTCTGATTTTGTTGTTGGGTTTTATCTATGTTTATAAACAACTCAAAGACTTTAATGAATCTTTCAATCGATTTTGTGATAAAGGATTTGGGGAAACACCTTTTAGGCTACATATTCTTGATAAAAATACGCAAAGACCAATCGATTCAGTTCGGATTCAATTAAGGTATGGGGCATCTATGGACAAGCGGCTTGATACAACTCTGATTCAGAATAATGGGGTGACTTATAACTTTTTTATTCCGAAAGAAGATGAATGTGAGCCTTATTGGCTTGAAATATCCAATAGGTTGTATTGGCAATCCATACATGTACCCATAAAGAAGGGAGCATTAAACGATACGACTGTCTCTGTAACTCCTGCCACTCAAATAAAGGTAAAGTTGCATAGTCAATTGATTTCTAAGTTCAGTGATACGCTTTTTGTGTACTTTAAAGCTCCGGATAATACTGTTGAAGAATGGGATTATTTTACCGCTGTGGACTTTAGAAAGTATAAGACTAGGGTCAGATTTTATAGTTTGAAAAGTAATATGCACTATAAAGTTATGTGGGTACACAAAAGTGCCCCTTCTATAGATACAACATATAGCGAATTTTATACTTCTCCTTTAGATACGTTGGTACTGAAATATAAATAAGTAATTCAAGTTGGTGTTATCAGCGTTTGTTCTTATTCTGAACCGTATCTCTTGTTATGTCCTTGTCACTTTTTGCTTGCCCAAAAAGTAACCAAAAAGGGCACTTGCGCCAAAGCTTCTGCCCGCAGGGCTATCGCCAACCTCGCTGGCGCAAGAGGCCTACGCACCTTCCCAACCTTCCACAATTGGAGTATGCCAAGTCGGCTTTGTGTCAATCTGGCTCGTGTTTTATACTTTGCCATGAAAACGAGAAAATTGTATATTACACAACTTGAATCAAAATAGTATCTTTTCAAAACGAAAAACCTGCCCGTTAGAAAGGCAGGTTTTTGTGTTAGAGTGCAAGTTCCATGACTAAAATCCCCCCAGAATCTGGCTCATAAAAATCTCCACGACACGTGGATAGACTACCACACAAAACGCTATCCCAAACAACGCGCCCCAGATGTGGGCATCGTGGTTGATGTAATCGCCGCCACGCCGTGACATGTAGATTGAGTAGAACATGTACAATGCGCCAAAAATGAAAGCAGGCATGCGGATAGGTAGGAACATGATTCCCATCTTCGCTTGCGGATAAAACAAAATGGCTGCGAATACAATGGCCGACACCCCCCCCGATGCTCCCAGTGAGTTGTAATGGTAATTGTTCCGGTATTTGAGAAAGGTGGGAATATCGGATGCAATAATTGCCAGCAGATACAGCGCCACATACAATACGTTACCCAATGTGCCGTAAATGCTCCGGAACGTTTGTTCCATGATCTCGCCAAACGAATAAAAAGCCAGCATGTTGAAAATCAGGTGCATGTAGTCGGCATGAATGAATCCCGACGTGACAAACCGGTAATATTGCTTGCGTTGAGCTACATTGTAAGGGTTCATCATCCATTTTTCCATGATGTCTGGTCGGTTCCAGGCGTAAAGCGAAGCCAACACAGTAAGGATGATGATAATCGTAGTAATCGAAAGAGACATAAGTTACCGAATGAAAGAATGAACAAATGAAGGCATGTACAAAAGCCTTGCCGTTTGAGAGTTATGAAAAACGCTTGGTATATTCAAAACGTTATTGGGCTTTCTGTTACCAACGTTGCTGCAAAATAGTATAATTTTTTGTGATAAAACCGACGCATTCTTTCAATCGTTCATTTCTTCATTCCATTCCTTTGGGAAAAGCCGTGGAAATTTTGGCTACCAGTGTTTCATTGATTTTAATGTACGACTCGTGCGTCCAGCCGGCGACGTGTGGCGAAAACAGCACCCGGTCGGATTGCGACAGATACGCAAAAGCCGCTTGTTGTTCGTCGGTGAGGGTGTGCAGCTTTTCGTTCTCCAGCACATCCAGGCAGGCGCCGAGAATTTTTCCTTTTCCAATGGCGGCCTGCAATGCAACCAGCGGGGCTACTTCACCCCGTGAGGTATTGATGAAGAAAATACTATGCTTGAATGAGTCAAAAGTGGCTTCGGTAAACCATCGGTTGGTTTCGGGCGTCAGCGGAATGTGCAGGCTCAGTACCTGGGCCTGGGCGGTAATGTCTTCAAATGAAGATTCGGTTACATAGGCATCTGAAAAATTTTGCCTGTATTTGTCATACGCCAGCACCGTGCAGCCAAATGCCTGGATCCGCTTGGCAAATTCGTGTCCGGTGTTGCCATAGCCAATAATCCCGATGGTTTTTCCCTTCAGCTCCGTGCCCCGGTTTCCTTCGCGGTCCCAGTACAGGTTGCGCACCTGGCGGTCGGCTTGCGGCAGGTGATTCATCAGCGAAAGCAGCATGCCCATGGCGTGTTCGGCCACGGCGTCGCGGTTGCCTTCGGGGGCATTGAACAGCTGGATGCCTCGTTTCAATACCGCATCCACATCAATCTGGTCGAGGCCGGCACCGGCACGGCCAATGAATTTCAGCCGGGTGGTACGTTGCAGAAAGGCTTCGTCCAGGGTCATTTTGCTGCGGACAATGATGCCGTCGTAGGTGCCAATGGTTTCGAGTACTTCGACTTTGCTGATGTCAGGCCGGTAGTCGGCGGTGTAGCCTTTCGATTCCAGCATCGGCAGCAGCGACGCGTGCATTTTATCAATAATCAGTATGTGCATGGTTGGGTAGACGTACGATTTCAGAATTACGAAGTACAATTGTTCTTCTGTTCGTTAATCGCGTTTGTTAAGCGGTACATTGATAGCTGCAAAAATAGTATCTTTTTAAAATAAAAAACCCTCCGGTTTGAAGAGAGGGAACGGCTATCCTTGGTTTGAATACATTTAATCGCTTGGTTATCCAACAGCACCGAGTTGTTCTTGGATCAAACTACTTAATTTTTTGGCCATATTGACTATCATGAAGTGTCCGCCACCTTCAATAATTATGGCATTTCTGATGGGATAGATCGGAAAAATACGATCCTTTTCACCATGAATATGCACCAAAGGGAAGAGTATTTCCGAAGGTTTCCATTGCATCAGTTGGCGGATGGCCCACACGGAAAATTGACTATCTGTATCTTCAATGATCTGATGCAGTAACGTAGACTCTGCTTCTGATTGGGTACTGAAGTAGTAATCCGCCGTGGCATGGTTACTCCATTTTAATAATTTGGGTGGGATTAGCAGATGAATTTTTGTCCAGCGCACCAAGGATAAAGGAATACTGAATTCTTTTGGTGACTTTATACTTGAAATAATAATGACATTGCGACAGCGAATGAGTTTGGATAACTCTTGGGCAATCACTCCTCCAAAGGAAATGCCCACTAAAATCACAGGCTCTGATGTGTCAATTTGGGGGATCAACCGACTGGCGTATTGCCTTAAAGTTTCGTCAGCGTGTGGAGTGATCTATTGGATAAATAGTTTATTGACATTTGGTAAATCTAAAAACTGAAAGACGCGGTGATCGGCTCCCAAGCCGCCTATGAAATAAATATTCATGATAGGTAGAGTCTGTCTTCATTAAAAATCTAAGATAGACCAGCACTTATTTAATCAAAAGCGGAGAAGGTTAACGCTAAATTAATTTTTTGGTGGTTTTGATTCACAAACTGTACAATAGCTTGGCAGTGAGGAAATAAACGGTCAGGCCCAGCAAGTCGTTGGCGGTGGTGATGAACGGGCCCGAAGCAACCGCCGGATTGACGCCAAACTTGTCGAGCACCAGCGGGGTGACCGTTCCCATAAACGAAGCCAGCAACACAACCGACAAAATGGAAACCGAAACCACCAAAGACAGTTTGATATCACGGGTGGCACCGTAAATGACCAGGAACAATACGGCAGACAGCAAAATGCCATTGAGCAGGCCGATGCTGAACACTTTGAGCAACCGGCGAACGACACTCTGCTCGACTACTGACGGATTGGCCAGGCTTTGCAGAATAACAGAGGACGATTGTACGCCCACATTGCCGCCGGTTCCGGCAATCAAAGTCATGAAATAGGCCAGGGCCCCCACGGCTCCGAGTACGGGCTTGCCAATCATGTCGGTGAGCCACGCTGCCAGCAAGCCACCTGCCATTCCAATTACCTGCCAGGGCAAACGCGCCTTTACCGAAGCCCAGACGGTGTCGTCCTCTTCCACATCGCCTGACAGACCGGTCATGGCCTGGCGGTCTTGTTCAGCCTGCTCGGTGATTACGTCCACGATGTCATCAATGGTGATGCGCCCCAGCAGCCGCCCGTTGACGTTGACAACCGGTACCGATTCCAGGTCATAGCGTTGCATGATGTCGGCCACCTCTTCTGCCGACTGGTGCGAGTCTACCGAAACAATGTCATCTTCGTAAATATCGGCTACTTTGGTAGTGGCGCGCGACAAAACGATTCGTTTGAGCGACACCCGGCCTTTGAGTGCGTTGTTGTCGTCAACCACATAGACCGAGTTCACTTTCTCGACTTTTTCGGCCTGGCGGCGGATTTCGTCGATGGCCTGGGAGACGGTCCACTTGATGTTGGCCTTTACCAATTCTTTTGCCATCAGACCGCCCGCGGTGTCTTCTTCATAATGAAGCAGATCAATGATGTACCGGGCTTTTTCGCGGTCTTCGAGCAGGGCCAGCACTTCTTCTTTGGTGCGGGTGGGTTGTTCGTTCAGGATATCGGCCGCGTCATCCGAATCAAGGTAGGAAATGAACCGCGCCAGCGACTCGGTCGAAAATTCTTTCAGAAAATCTTCACGCCAGTTGGGAGTCAGGTTGTTGATGACTTGTGCGGCGGTTTCCTCCTCCAGGATGGCGATGATGTACTGCGCATAGGCATCGGTGGGCAGTTCGTAGAGCAGAGCGGCCATATCCGCCGGATACAGTTCGTCCATGGCCTGACGCAAAAAGTCATCATCATGCGATTCGATCGCATCAATCAGCAACTCCAGGTAGTCTTGCGTCAGCTCAAATGCCATTGGCCAATTCCGAATGAGTGAATGAATGAGTGAATAGTCCAGCGGTACGTATTCATGCGTCGATCATTCAAAATCCTACATTTATTTTTCGTGTGCAAAAGTAGCGGAATATCCGTAGAACTGCTATTGCTTTGTCAGACGGAGACGCAAAAAAACTATTTTTTGTCTTATTTTTTCAGGTGCCAGATTACGTTTGTGTTAAAAAAGTGCAATACACGCAAATCCGGCCAGAGGTAGTGTCAGTGCGGCAAAGCCAACTGCTGTGTCAGGTATACAAAATCAGCTACCGAAAGTTGTTCGGCGCGTTTGTCGAGCAGTGGGTCCGGTTGGAGGGTTGCGGGCAAGCCCAGCGGTTTCAGGGAATTTCGCAGCGTTTTGCGCCGGTTGTTGAAGCCTTGCTTCACCACTTTGAAAAATAGTATCTCGTCGCAATCCAAAACCTGCACCTCGTTTCGCTTCAGCCGGATCACACCCGACTGCACTTTGGGCGGCGGCTCGAATACATGCGGGGGGACCGTAAACAGGTACTCGATGGTGTAGTACGCCTGCAACAATACGCTCAGGATTCCGTACTCTTTGCTGCCGGGCGGGGAGGCAATGCGCCGGGCCACTTCTTTTTGCAGCATGCACACCACTTCGGGAACCTGGTTCTTGTAATCCAGCACTTTGAAGAAGATCTGCGAAGAAATGTTGTACGGAAAGTTACCGATCAGGCCGAAGGGTTTGCCAAAAAGTGCGTCCAGCCTGAGTTTCAGAAAGTCGCCTTCGATGAGTTTGTCGGTAAGCTGCGGGTATTTTTTGCGCAGAAATACCGCCGATTCCGAATCGATTTCGCATAACCGGAAGTCAATGTCCGTCCGGTTGACCAGGAAATCGGTCAGTACGCCTGTGCCGGGCCCGAGTTCCAACAGCGTGTTGTAGTGCATATGTCCCGTCAGCGATTCCACAATGCGCAAGGCAATGTTGGTATCGCGCAAAAAGTGCTGGCCGAGGTGTTTTTTGGGACGAACTTTCAAGAGTGTCGGGGTTGGATGATTGAATGAGTGAATACACAATAGTATAAACAGAAAGAGAAAAACCTCTGTTCTATCATTCCTGCATTCAAAATTAGGCCAAAAATAGTATCTTTTTTTACAGCAGAACCGGCTTTCTTTCAATTCGGTTTCTAAAAATCAAAAAGGGACGTATTTTTGAGGCATTGTGTGCGGCAACTCGTACCTTATCAATCAAAACTTGTACTTCACTTATGTCTGAACATAAACCTGTAATAGGAATCACACTTGGCGATTTTAACGGAATCGGGCCGGAAGTTACCCTGAAGGCGCTGGCAGGTGGGCAAATCAGCCGGGTATGCACGCCGGTGTTGTATGGATCGGTAAAGGTACTGTCGCGCTACCGGAAACTGCTGAACCTGGAGGAAATTCAGCTTCACTCCATCCGAAGCATTGACCAGATGATCCACAAACGGGTAAATGTGTTCAATTGCTGGGAAGAACACTTGGAGATTGACCCGGGCAAATCCACTCCCGAAGCCGGGCAGGCGGCGCACCTGGCGTTGAAGACAGCGGTTGCCGATCTGAAAACCCAGACCATTGACGCCGTGGTAACGGCTCCGATCAATAAGCATAACATTCAGAACGAGGCGTTTACGTTTCCGGGCCATACCGAGTATTTTGCCCACGAGTTTGGCGGTTCCGATGCGCTGATGTTTCTGGTCAGCGAGCAGTTGCGGGTGGCCGTTGCTACCGGCCACATTCCGCTGGAGAAAGTCAAGGGGGCCATTACCAAAGAGTTGGTTACGCAAAAAATCAAATTGCTCGAACAGTCGCTGCGCCAGGATTTTGGCATTGCCAAACCCCGGATCGCCGTGCTGGGGCTCAATCCGCACGCAGGTGAAGATGGCTTGCTGGGCAGCGAAGAAAAAGAAATCCTGAGCCCGGTGATCAGCGAACTCCGGCACAAAGGCCTGCTCGTGTACGGTCCGCTTCCGGCGGACGGATTTTTCGGAACCGGCAACTACCGCAAATTTGACGGCATTCTGGCCATGTACCACGACCAGGGTCTGATTCCGTTCAAAACCATTGCCTTCGAAAGCGGCGTGAACTTCACCGCCGGCCTGCCCATTGTACGCACCTCGCCCGATCACGGTACGGCGTACAACATTGCCGGTAAAAACGTTGCCGATGAAACGTCGATGCGCGAAGCCATTTACCTGGCTTGCGATGTAGTGAAAAACCGCAAGGAGAACCAAGCAACACCGGTGACCGCCGCAAAAGCCTGACAACACTATGGCTTGGTTTTATCTGTTTCTGGCCGGACTGTTTGAGATAGGATGGCCCCTGGGATTCAAGCTTTCTCAGACTACCGAATACCGCATCGCCTGGATCGGATTTTCCATTGTATCCATGGGGCTGAGCGGATTTTTTCTCTGGATAGCCCAGAAAAGCATTCCGATTGGCACTGCTTACGCTGTATGGACTGGCATCGGTGCCGTGGGAACGTTTGTGATTGGCATCGTTTTTTTCAAAGATCCTGCTAGTTTCTGGCGGGTGTTTTCGGTGTTTCTTATCATCATCGGTTTGGTCGGGTTAAAACTTTCGCATTGATTCTGCGCGAAAAAATAGTATCCCACCGGAAGGCAAAACCTCGGCATTGCATCCTGCAAAACCTGTAATGACTATTCTATGAAGTTGATCCAATGGCTTTTTCTGTTTGTGTGTTTGGGTATGGGGCAGTCCGGTTATGCGCAGGTACGGGACAGCACCCGAACCAATAGCACACAGGCCGCCGATAGCGTTCAGACACAGATTATAATGCAACCTGATACCATTAAGCCAAAGGAACCGCCCAAGCCCGTGCCGCCACGCTGGACGTACAGCATCGGGGTCGACGGAATGCTGAGTTCCGGTAACGTAAACCGGCGGCTGCTGACCATCCGGTTGGGACTGGCCCACGAAAATCCCAATTCGATCTGGGGATTCAACTCTTCGCCCAGGTTTCAGTATGGTACCAACAATGAAGTGTTGCAGGAACGGGAAGTGTTCTTTGACTTTAACAACACCTGGTTTCACTCGCAGCACGATGTGTACGGATTGTTGTTTGGGATTTATGAGCAGAGCAACCTGCGACAAATCCACGACCGGTTTAACGCCGGGGTAGGGCTGGGCTGGAAAATCATCGGTGGCAGACGTGTGCCCAGCACACGGGTGCAGCTTTCGATCACCAATGCCCTGCTCAGCGAACGGACCGACTTTATCAGTGCCAATGATGTGCGGGCCGTCCGGAATTCGACACGCCTGAAAGCCAGGTTTGAACTAGTGAAGGACAAATTGACGGTCCAGCATACCACATTCTTTCAGCCTGCGCTGAATATCAGCAATTTGCGATGGAATTCGATTTCCCAACTGGTATTTAAAGCGGGCAAGCACCTCTCGCTAACCGCCACCCTGGACAATTCGTATGAAAGCTACAATGTCGAAGGTGTCAAAAATACGCAGATCAACTCAACCCTGGGCTTGAGTTATACGGGTTCGAAATAGTATAGTGGGTTTTGAAAAGTTCGTCACTTTATCCGTTTGTAAACGCTTTCTGTTACAAACAAATCCTCCCGGATAATTTTTCTTAATTCCTTTTTGGTCGGATTAATCGAAAGTTCGATGCTTTCTGTCGTATCTTTTTGCGTCTTGGTGAGCTTGACCGGGGTGATCTCCTGGTAAAGGGTGCCCGTGCTGTCATAGGCGTATACCTTACTGAAAGTCAGATACTTTCCTTGTAACCTGGCACGCGTCAGTGCCCAGCGGCCATTGGCCAGGCGCTGGTTCATGAAATACGATCCGCGGAAATGCCGCAACACATTTTCGCCATTCAGTTGAAAAATAGTATCTTTTATTTCCTGAAAAGCCCGGAGTGTGTCGCCTTCCCAACGTACGTTCGCAAATCCCTGATCCTGAGCATAGTCTGCAATTGCCTGCTTGTCGGTTCGTATACTCGAATCAGCCAGAAACAAATCATTGCGATGGCCTTTGTACCAGGTTTTGTGCAACGCCGTAACCAGATCAGGCGCAACCGCCAGGAGTGTCGTATCTTCAGCGATGGGCAGCAGGCTTTCATCCGTGAATGATGACGAGTACACCTGTTGCACATACGTTCCCTGGATGCGTTTGCCAAAAAATGTTTCGTTTTCAATCTCCGCAGGTTGTGGATTGTCAAACGTAACTTCGGGCATTCCTTCATCACACGAAGCAAGTAAAGCCAGGCTGATTGCCAGAAATAAGATTCGTTTCATAGTTGGGTTTGGATAGTAGAAAAGATACTATTTTAATACTGCATCCATTTTGAGGTAACCCAGCCTATGCCACGAATCTTATTCGGTAACAGGTTTTTATGTTTTCTCAGATACTATTTTTTGTCAGGCCTCGGCAGTTTGTAACGCAACGGATTCCGCTGCCTTTGCTTTGGGCTTTAAGCCAAACAATAGACGCATCAGGTTAAATCGACGTATAAGCAGTTCGTATATAAGCATCGTTGTACCAAACATGGCAAAGGCAATGATGAAAAACTTGGGCACCACACCCATGTTCCACTGAATTACATAATACCCGATTGGAATCATAACGGATTGATGCAGAATATAAAACGGATAAACCGCCTCGTTTCCGTACCGCAAGAACCGATTGGAAAAGTTAAGATACTTGAGTGCGTAACCCGTCAGCGCCAGAATCCAGCACCATAGATTGATGCTTTTCAGTGTCATGTACAGGTAAAAGTGCCCCGAATACGCATCAAAATCCCCTACTTTCGGCGGCCACGAAATCAAATCGCGGTTAGGCAACGAGTAGATGATCATCATGGCTGATATACAGGCAATTGCCACCAGAAGCGATGCCTTGCGAATGCGCTGAATGGATTCCAGCAAAGCCGGTTGCGAGGCAATAACATAGCCAAAGACAAAAATGGTAAACGACAGTGCGTGGTTAAACCAGTCACCAACCAAGGCGTGTGTGATCTCAAAACTTGGACTGAGTGTGATGAAATATACCCAAATCGGAACAATGGCTGTAAATAATAAAGCAGGTTTTGCACTTACCGCCGATACTATTTTTTGTAACAGGCGCTGTCCATTTTCTCTCCGAAAATACAGGAATAGCGGCAGGCCGATCAGTGAATATACAAACAGATACACCACAAACCATAAGTGATGCCAGCTCAGACTTCCGCCTTCCGGATAGGGAACAAACTGAAATACAGACGGATAAAAATCCCAGTATGATCCCTCAAACTGATGCCGGTACAAGCGTTCAAAGTAAATCTGCGGTGGCACGATGACCAGCATACCGAACACGATGGGAATAAACAGCCGCTGAAACCGCTCTTTGGTAAACTGCCAGCCGCTGCGTTTTCGCAAGGCAAAACTCACGCCTGCTCCTGAAATAAAGAAGAGCAGCGAAAGCCGCCATTGGTTCATAAACAGCATCCAGATTTCCATGCTCTGGCTGGTAGCTGCATTTTTGAGGTGAAAATCCCAGGTAACGAAAAACATACCGGTGTGATAAAAAATGAGCAGGGAGAAGGCCAGGACCCGAATCCAGTCGAGTCCGTATTGCCGGGTTGAAGGGGTGAGTGTTTCCATACTTGTGTTTAAAATTGAGTAATGCTCAAAACTACACAACCCTGTTGGTTACTGCGTTGCAGCCGATAAATCCGAAGTTCGGACTTATCGGAACGAACCTTTTCGAATGGCGAATGCCTGAAAGTAGATTCGTTGTCAGTTAAAAAGAAAGCAGCTATGTAAAATATATTTTGATTAATGATTGATTTTTCAAAACATTTTCGATAGTATGGTGTTAGAATCGAAAATATGACGAATGATAGACCAAGAGCCTTACACGCCTGACGAAATTGATATCGCCCTGATGCAGTCGCTTCAAAAAGACGGACGCGAACCTTTTTCGGAGCTGGCCAAGAAGCTGGGGGTAGTGGTAAGCACTGTATCCAAGCGGTACCAGAAGCTGATCGAAGAAGGCATCCTGAAAGTGATCGGGCGGGTGGACCCGAACAAGATCGGGTACAATGCATATGCCTGTATTCTGATCAAAATTGAGAACGTGAGTCAGGTCGCGATTGTTGCCCAGCGACTGGCCAACCTGCCGGAAGTGAGCTTTCTGGCCATGCGAACGGGAGAATATGACCTGGAGCTGAATGTCATGTGCCGCCACAACGACCACCTGCTCGACCTGATGCAGCGGCTGCACCAGGTCGGCGGAATTCAGAAAACCGAAACCCACATGTACCTGAAAGTATACAAATGGGGCCAACCCGAACTCAATCTGAACAAACTCAAGTGACAACCAACTATGTAGCATTCCATTCAACCGTTATTCTGTTCAATACCAACCAACTCGCGTATGAAAAAACTGATCCGTTCATTGTTTGTGACTTCACTGGCCATCGTTGCCTTTAGTTGTGGCGGAGGTTCCGGGCAAACAGAAACAACCGATTCCACGGCCACTGCCTCGGCCTCTCCGGCTGATTTCAAAGGAAAGACGCTTAGCATTCTGTGCTGGGAAGGCTATGCGGATGCCAAGTTTACCAAAGCATTTGAGGAAAAGTATGGTTGCACCGTGAAGGGTGTCTACTTCGGCTCGTCGGACGAGCTGATTGCCAAACTAACCGCCGGCGGAGGAGAAGTGTACGACATTGTAACGCCGTCGCCCGATATGGCACAGGCACTTGTGGAGAAGGATCTGGTGCAGCCCATCGACTTGTCCAAAATCTCGCAGTACGACTCGCTGGCCGCCAAGCTGCGTTCCATGCAGGATGTCGTCAAAGACGGCCAAACCTATGGCGTGCCCTTTACCTGGGGTCCTGATTACCTGGTTTATAACGCTGATGTGGTGAAAGACCCCACGTCGTGGAATGTCTTGTTTGATCCCAAATACAAAGGAAAAATTGCCCTCTGGGATGATATTTCGAGCCTGTACCTGGCTGGCATTCTGCTTGGCTACGACAAAGCCGACAAAGGAGCCATTTATAACATGAATGAGGAGCAACTGGCGGCGGTCAAGAAAAAGTTGCTTGAGCTCAAGCCGCAGATCCGCAAGTATTGGGCAACGGCTGGCGAACTGGACGGCATGATGAAAAACAAAGAAGTGGTAGCGGCGATTGGCTGGCCACTGACGCCCGCCACACTTAAAAAAGAAGGCATGAATGTCAAAGGCATGATCCCGTCGGAAGGGGCTACCGGCTGGATTGACCGCCTGATGATTACCAAGTCTACGGCTAACAAAGACCTGGCCATGGCCTGGATCGACTACATTACCCAGCCCGAAAACATGGCCAAAGTAGCCGAAGTGACCAACTACTCGGTGGCGCATGACGGTGCCAAACAATTCCTGTCGCCTGAACTACAGGAGATTACGCAGATGAACAATACAGCCTATTACTTTGAAAAGCTCAATTTCTGGCAATACGTGAAAGAACGCAAGCGGTACAACGAAATCTGGAACGAAATCAAAGGCGGAACCCAATAAGATCACTCAAGCCCCTCAACCCGAGGGGCTTGGTTACCCGGTTGCCTGCGAGAGGTAGGTTTCAGAGTTGGGTAACCTACTATTTTTGCTGCCGCCTCAGGCACCTGATGGCAGGCCGTAAGTCTTATTCGCCATTCATTACCGCACGTTTATCCGACTGTCATGAAGAAGCTCAAACCTGGTTTTTATTTGCTGTTTCTGCCGTTGGTCCTTTGGATGGTGCTGTTTCTGCTGATGCCCTATGTCCGGATTTTTATCCAGAGCTTTTACACCACCGACGATTTTGGCATACTTCAGCCCGGGTTTTCGCTGGAGTCTTACCAGCGGTTCTTTACCAAAGAGCTTTACTACCGCACCTTGCTCAAAACGTTTGGCTTATCGCTGGTGGTAACGGCGGTGGCACTGCTGCTGAGCATTCCGCTGGCGTATTACATAGCGTTCAAAGCCACCCGGAACAAGACCTTGCTCTATACACTGATTATTCTACCGCTGTGGGTCAGCTACATTGTACGGGCCTACGCGTGGAAGATCATTCTGGGCAGCGAAGGCCTGCTCAACTCGTTCCTGATGGCTGTCGGCATCATCGACTCTCCCATCAGTGTGCTGTTGTACAGCGACTTGGCAGTGGTCATCGGTATGGTACATATTTACACGCCGTTTGTATTGATGCCTATTTATACCGCTTTTGAACAAATGCCCAGGGTGCTGGTCGAGGCATCGAAAGACCTGGGGGCTAATCGCTTTGTTACGTTTTTTAAGGTGGTTTTACCGCTGAGCCTGCCGGGCATCATTGCCGGCGGTACGTTTGCTTTCGTGCTTTCGCTGGGCGACTTCCTGGCACCGATGCTGCTGGGGGGCTCGGATACGTTGTTCATTTCCAACATCTTCCAGAACATGTTTGGTACATCCAACGACAAGCCGCTCGGCTCGGCTATTGGCATTGTGCTGCTCGTCGTGGTGCTGATTGTACTGGAGTTTTCGTCGTGGGGAGAGAAAAAGTTCGGAAGCCTGAGCAGCAAATAGTTCGAATACTCATGTCTTTGCTCTCACTTGTAGCCAGACGGAGCTGTTTGCAGTTATAAAATTCATCCGTAATCCATGAAAAAGCGTGACCTGTTAAATATCGGCATTGCGTCGCTGGCCTGGGGAGTGATGTTTTTCATCTACTTTCCGATGCTGGTGGTGGTGCTGTATTCCTTCAACCCCGAAACGGTGAATGCCTTTCCGATGAAGGGATTTTCGCTGAAATGGTACGGCATCATGGCCGAAAATAAATCGCTGCTTTCGTCTTTGAAAATCAGCTTTTTCATTGGTCTGTTCGGAACATTGGTCGCACTCATCATCGGCACCATGGGAGCTTTGGCCATGCACAAAACCAACTTCAGACTCAAGCGGTTCTTTGAACGCGTGGTGCTGCTGCCCATTACACTGCCGGGCATTCTGACGGGCGTCGCCATGCTGTCGTTTTTTCCCTTGTTGGGCATACCTGTTTCATTGACGGCAGTAATCATCGGCCACACCACCTTTCTGATTTGTCTGGTATTGACGCAGGTATATGCCCGTCTCAAGCGGCTGGACCCGTTTCTGGAAGAAGCCGCGGCCGATCTCGGCTCCACACCCTGGCAAACCTTCTGGAAAATAACGCTGCCCAACATCAAAACGGCGATGATCGGATCGGCCTTGTTGTCGTTTACCTTGTCGCTGGACGAGATTCCGGTCACGTTTTTCCTGATTGCCCGCGACAATACGCTACCCATTGAGATTTATACCATGCTCCGGCGCGGCATTACGCCCGAAGTCAATGCCATTTCTACCCTTATTTTCATTGTTTCACTGATTGCCCTCGTATTGTCGGTACGGTACGGGGAACGCGAAACCCGGATTGTATGACAGCAAGCATTGAGCTTCAGCAAATTGAAAAGTTTTTTGGCAGCCATTGTGTGATTCCGCCGCTTCACCTCACCATTCAGCAGGGCGAGTTTATCACCTTGCTGGGACCAAGCGGTTGTGGAAAAACCACATTGCTACGCATGATTGCTGGCTTTGAAACGCCTACCCGCGGAAAAATTTTTCTGGAGGGAGAAGACATTACGGCATTGCCGCCCTTCAAGCGCAATGTGAATACAGTGTTCCAGAACTACGCGCTTTTTCCGCATCTGAATGTATTCGACAACGTTGCGTACGGGCTTCGGCAGAAGGGCGTCTCGGGCGAACGTCTGTCCGGCGCCGTCAAAGAAGCACTGGCCATTGTCCGGATGAGTGATTTCATCTCCCGCAAACCCCGCGAGCTTTCCGGCGGGCAGCAGCAACGCATAGCCCTGGCGCGTGCCATTGTCAACAAACCCAAAGTGTTGCTGCTCGACGAGCCGCTGGCGGCGCTGGACCTAAAGCTGCGCAAGCAAATGCAGTTTGAACTAAAAGAACTGCACCAGAAACTGGGCATTACTTTCCTCTTCGTTACCCATGACCAGGAAGAAGCCCTGACCATGTCAGACCGGATCGCGGTCATGAACCAGGGCGTGATTGAGCAACTGGACGTGCCGCAGGTTTTGTATGATCACCCCAGAAGCAAATTTGTCGCTGATTTCATAGGAGAAAACAACACACTGACAGGCCATTACGAAAACGGTGTTTTCCGCGGAAATGGCTACGAAGTTGTCATTCGTACCGATCAGTCGGGTGGTGCAGCCTCGCTGTTTATCCGTCCCGAGCACCTGTACATTCACCGGGCCAAACCTGACGGATTTGGAATTCCTTCCCGGATCATCGGAAAGACCTTTCTGGGGCACTTATGGAAAATTCATTGCGTGCTGCCTGGCCAGGAGCAGGTGGATGTATCGGTCAAACCGGATCAGATTGCCGCGATTGAAGGCTATTCGGACGTGTTCATCAGCTGGAATCCGGAAAAAGCAAACCTGATTACCCATTCCTCCTGATAGTTTGAAAACCAATTCTTTAGAATAAACAAGCAGGGTTTTTCGCTTTTTAAAAGATGCTAACTAATTCAAGTTTTACACAATAAATTGATTTCTCTTAAGGCGATGTGCGTAGCACGAGCCTGTACAAAAGCGGGTTGGCCCAAAAATCCCGCGGGCCAAGCGTTGGGCATGTGCGGGGAAGCTTTGGGATTTTTTGCCCTTTTTTGCCTACTTTTTTGGGCAAGCAAAAAAGTAGGGGCGCTACAAAGAGAAGAATGTAAAGGTTTTAGAAAGAATCATTACTGGCGCACAACTTAAACTAAGTGAAGAGACACAAGAAAAAAGGAAGAAAGAGAAAAGACTAAAGTGCTCATGTTCAGTTTTATAAACGGAAGGCATCGTATGTTTTATTCTGTACTCTTACTTAAATAAAGAGATATAAGAAAAAAGACATAAGACAAAAGACAGTGCGTTGAATGCCAGATGCTACTGTTCAAGTAACGTATACTTCTATTTTGTCTGACTACTTAAGTAAGTCCTGCTATTTAGTTTATACAATCTTACCACCGTGGTCTGTGGCACACAGACCACTCAATAGGCTGACTATCAGTGGTCTGTGTGCCACAGACCACGGTAAACTTAGTTTAAACTAGTATTGAGTAAGTACTTATTTTGTAAACACCACAGCCATTAAGCATATGAAAAACTATCAAATGTACATCAACGGAACCTGGAAAAATGCGTCGGACAACGCGACACGAACTCTTACCGATCCGGCCAATGGAGAACCGCTGGCTACCGTGCCCGAAGCCACCCCGGCCGATGTCGATGAAGCTGTAGCCGCTGCTCGCAACGCATTTGATACCACCGCCTGGGGCAGCAGCGACAACGCACTGAACCGTGCTTCGCTGATGAAAGCCTTGGCCACCCGATTGCGCGAAAATGCGGCCCGTTTTGCCGAACTCGATACGCGGAATTGCGGCAAGCCTCTCGCCGAGTCGGAAGCGGATGTAGCCGACGCTGCCAATTGCCTCGACTATTTTGCCGGGCTGGCAACCAAAGTTACCGGCGAAACTGTGCCTGTGCCGATGAACATGCAAAGCATGGTGGTACGCGAACCCATCGGGGTAGCGGCGCAGATTGTGCCCTGGAATTATCCGTTGCTGATGGCGACCTGGAAGCTGGCTCCCGCCCTGGCGGCAGGTTGTACGGTGGTGTTAAAGCCTTCAGAGCTAACCCCGCTTTCCATGCTGGAATTGTGCCGGTTAATGGACGAAGTAGGCATTCCGGCGGGGGTGGTCAATGTCGTTACCGGCGTGGGTGAAGTGGCGGGCGTTGCCCTGTCCAATCATCCGGACATTGACAAGATTGCCTTTACCGGTGGCACCGATACCGGCATGAAGATAATGGCTGCCGCAGCCAAAGGCATCAAAAATGTTACCCTCGAACTCGGAGGGAAAAATCCGGTAGTAGTGTTTGCCGATGCCGACCTTGACAAATCGGCCGAATGGATTGCCTTTGCCGCGTTTGCCAATCAGGGAGAGGTGTGTTCGGCCGGTTCGCGGGCTTTGGTGCAGCGGAGCATCTACGATCAGGTGATTGAGCGGGTGGCAGCCATTGCCCAAACCATCAAACTCGGACATGGACTTGACGAAGGCGTACGCATGGGGCCGGTGGTTTCGCAGGAGCATTACGCGAAAGTGACGGGCTATATTGAAAAAGCCAAGGCCGAAGGTTGCCGTCTGGTTTGCGGCGGAAAACATCCGGCCGGAGAGGCGTTTGCCAACGGAAACTTCATTGAGCCAACCATTTTTGCCGATGTGAGCCCGGCGCATACCCTCTTCCGGGAGGAAGTATTTGGGCCGGTACTCTCGGTGACTCCTTTTGATACCGAGGAAGAAGCCATTCAACTAGCCAATGATACCGAATACGGACTGGCGGCCGGGGTGTTTACAGAAAACCTTACCCGCGCCAACCGTGTAGTTAAATGCATCCGGGCGGGTATTGTGTGGGTGAACAACTATCACCCGACGTTCAATGAGTTACCGTGGGGTGGCTACAAAAAATCGGGCATTGGCCGCGAACTCGGTACGTATGGCATCGAAGCCTACCTGGAAACCAAGCAAATCAACATCAATCTGGATGAAGGGCAGTTAGGCTGGTACTAATCTTGTGTGAACAAGGGAAGGGGTTTAGCATTATCAGGAGATACTATTTCTTTTCAATGGTTATCTCCCTAGACCTTTACTAAATTCAAGCAAGTTGTCCAATCTAACATTTGCAGGGCGCTGTGCGTAGCACTAGCCCGTTAAAAAGTGTGTTGGGCACTTTGCCCAGCGAGGGGCGGGTTGACAATGTGGGGTGAAGCATTGACTTCGTCGAATCTTTGATTTGGGCAAAGTGCCTTTTCATTGTTACTTTCTTTGGGCAAGCAAAGAAAGTAAGAACGCTACAGACAGAGAATGGTAGGGACTTGGAAACGATCTTTAGGGAGCACGCAACTTGAATTACTTAACAAGTAAGTGCAAACAAATAAATATACATCCATCTGCCTGCAAAGTCAAAACTGTCAGCAAACGATCTTTTATCAAATGTATTTTTCTCATTGATTCAGCTATGACGTTTCAAAGCATCAATCCATACACCCGACAGGTAATCGCCTCATACGAAGCCGAATCGCCGGAGGCTATCCAGCAGAAGATCGCGTTGGCATCGCAGGCGCAACAGCACTGGAGACTCCTGACTATGACTGAACGAGGCGAACAGTTTAAAAAACTCGCCGTTTATCTGCGGGAACACAAAGAATCACTGGCTCAGTTGATTACCGACGAAATGGGCAAAATTATCGCCGAGGCACGGGCCGAAGTGGAAAAGTGCGCTGCCCAGTGCGACTATTATGCCGAGCATGCCGCCCAACTGATCCAGGCAGACGAAATTCCGACGGAGGCCGCCTACAGCGGCGTGCAATATCAGCCGTTAGGCGTTGTCTTTGCCATCATGCCCTGGAATTTTCCCTTCTGGCAGGTGTTCCGCTATGCCGTTCCGGCCCTGATGGCGGGCAATGCCACGATTCTGAAACACGCGCCCAATGTATTCGGCTGTGCACTGGCGATTGAAAAAGCCTTTCGCGAAAGCGGGTTCGAACCCGGCGTTTTTCAGGCCGTGGTTTGCGATGTGGATGCCGTAGAAGCGATTCTGGCCGATGACCGCATTGCGATGGTAACCCTGACGGGAAGCGAACGGGCAGGAGCCAGTGTTGCCGCACTTGCCGGAAAATACATCAAAAAAAGCGTATTGGAACTCGGGGGCAGTGATCCGCTGATTGTCCTGCCCGATGCAGACTTGGAGCAAGCCAGTACAGCGGCGGTTGCCTCCCGGATGATGAATGCCGGGCAGGTTTGCATTGCCGCCAAGCGGTTTCTGGTGCATGCGTCTGTCAAGGATGAATTTGTGGCCTTGCTACAACAAAAGCTTGGGCAACTGACCACCGGTGACCCCAACGATCCCGCAGTAAAAATCGGGCCTCTGGCACGGCTGGATCTGGCCGAAAACCTGGAAAAGCAACTCGAAAAGGCACTGGCACAAGGAGCTGCGGTGCTGCACCGCGGCCGTCGGGAGGGTTGCCTCATGGAGCCTTCCTTACTGGAAGTGACTGACACGCAAAATGTAGTGTTTCAGGAAGAAACGTTCGGACCCATTGCGGTAGTCAAGACGTTTGACACGGAAGAAGAAGCCGTTGCGCTGGCCAATCAATCCGCGTATGGACTCAGTGCCGCCGTCTGGACGCGTAACCAGGAAAAAGCACGGAAACTGGCGTCGCAACTGGAGGCGGGTAGTGTATTCGTCAATGCCGTCGTTCGCTCCGACTCCCGCTTGCCCATCGGCGGCACCAAACGTTCGGGCTACGGTAAAGAACTATCCGAAATTGGAATCAAGGAATTCTGCGTAGCCAAAGTCGTATACATCGCCTGAGGCAAACGTATGTGGAAGCAAGAGGAAAGACAAAAGAAGAAAGACGATTATCTGTTTTATAGTTAACGCGAGTAACGGATTAGTACTATTCACTAGCTACTGTTTATCTATCAGTGCATAAATGCCTGTTAGTTGATAAGTATAGGCGATGTGCAAAGCACGAGCCTGATTGCTACAAAGAAAGTGAAACTTGACTCTAATCGTGTTAGGTTGGCAAGGTGCGTTGGCCTCTTGCGCCAGCGAGGTTGGCGTGAGCCTTGTGGGCAGAAGCATTGACTTCGTCGAATCTTCGATTTGGCGCAAGTGCCCTTTTTTGCTAACACACAAAGCTGGCTCATCAAACTCTCGTTTGATGCCCCTTTTTTGGGCAAGCAAAAAGTGACAAGGGCCAAAGGGAAGAACAATGGTTCGGACTCTAAACCATCGTTGTAAAAGACAAACTAAAAAAGTTAACAAGGGTATGGGGTTAGTGAATAAACTTATAACCCCATAGTTAAAATACTATCTTCTAAACTATTGAAACCCCGGAAATGACATCACAGGAATTATTAGCCCGTAGAAACAAAGTAGTGCCCAAGGCCATGCAGATGGCGGCCCCGCTGGATGCCGCGTATGCCAAAGGGGCCGTTTTCTACACCACTGACGGCAAAGAGTTTATCGACTTTTCGGGCGGCATTGGCGTGCTGAATGCCGGGCATTGTCCGCCGTCGGTAGCCAAGGCCATTGCTGATCAGTCGAAAAAGCTCATGCATACGTTCTTTAACCTGCTCACCCACGAGCCCTACGTATTGCTAGCCGAAAAGCTGGTGGAGATTCTGCCGCACGGCGATGAAACGCGGGTAATGATGGTGAGCAGTGGCGCGGAAGCCGTGGAAAATGCCGTCAAAATTGCCCGTCAGGCAACCGGACGTCAGGGTGTGATCTGCTTTACGGGCGGCTTCCATGGCCGCACGATGATGGGCATGACCCTCACCTCAAAGGTAAGCTACAAGCTTGGGTGTGGGCCCTTCGCACCGGAAGTGTACCGCATTCCGTTTCCGGATTATTACCATAATGGCAAGGGCTTGTCGTACGATGACTACGTGGCGCAGGAACTGGCCAATCTACGCAAATTCTTCAGCAGCGTAGTGGCACCCGAAAACACAGCAGCAATTATCATCGAGCCGGTGCAGGGCGAAGGCGGGTTTTACGTCACTCCCAAAGCGTACCTGCAAGGCCTGCGGGAAATCTGCGACCAGTACGGTATTGTGCTGATTCTCGATGAGGTGCAGTCGGGCTTTGGTCGAACCGGCAAATGGGCCGCTTACGAGCATTACGGTGTGGTGCCCGACATTTCCACTTGGGCCAAATCCATGGGTTCGGGCATTCCGATTGCCTGCGTGATGGGCAAGGCTTCGGTAATGGACAAGGCCCTGCCCGGAACCATCGGTGGTACCTATGCGGGTAATCCGGTTGCCTGTGCCGGGGCACTGGCCACGCTGGAACTGATGCAGAAAATCAACATCAACCAGAAAGGCGAACGGGTAGGTAAGATCGTTTACGGGTTCTTTAAAAAATTGCAGAAAGAATGTCCGGCTATCGGCGATGTGCGCGGACTAGGGGCGATGGTCGCCATTGAACTGGTCAAAAACGCCGATCCCAACCAACCCGATACCGACCTGACCAAAAAGCTGGTTGCCGCTTGTGCCGAAAGAGGCCTGTTTCTGATCAGCGCCGGTGTGTATGGCAACGTGATCCGGGTGCTATGTCCGCTGGTGATTTCCGAGTCACTGCTTCGTAAGGGTCTGGGCATTTTGCGGGAAGAACTGTTACGCCTGACAAGCGGATAGGGGCTCGTTTGTAAATAATTCAAGTCGGGAGCTCTCCGCATGAACCGTATCTTTTGCTATTATAACCTTGTTACTTTTTTGCTTGCCAAGCCTATCTGCTGACCCGTCTGTTGGAGGGCAGGCACACATGTATTGATGAACAGAAGTATTGGGAAAATTTACATCAAACTCAATGCTCGATCCCTTATCACCAATGTGTGATAAACAAGTTGCTTTATCACACATTGGTGATAAGAAGGTTAACTATTCATACAAACGCAGTGATGGGGTTTACTGCATTCAATGAGAGTCTTACCAATAGCTCTTGTAATAACCCAACGTTGATAACGGGATTTTCTGTATTTAATGCGTTCATAATCAATATTTAGACTAAAACACAAAGCACGAGCCAGATTGGCACAAAGAGGGTGAAGGCCACTTTAGTCGTGGTAAGTTGGGAAGGTGTGCTGGCCCAAAAATCCCGCGGGCCAAGCGATGGCTTTGTGGGGCGAAGCTTTGGGATTTTTTGCCCTTTCTTTGTTACTTTCTTTGGGCAAGCAAAGAAAGTAAGAACGATACAAAGAGAAAGATCTTTGGTTGAGTAAAACCCATTATTCACGTTAACCTATGGTTCTTTGTCACGCTTGTTGCTTTTACCATCCTCACACAGGTCTGACACTATGTGTCTGACCGGGAACCCAAGGCTCGGCTTGAGCCAGCCAAGTCTGTAACAAAACAGGGCGACCTGCCAGTCGCCCCTACAGAATACCTAGATTGGTTGGTCAGGTTACAGACGCCAAGTTACCGGTTTGTAGCTCCGAATTGTATTGGCTTCGCCGAACGTATGTTTCGGAGTGCCACGCAACGCGTGGCTGGGCGGCATCAAATGCCCCTTCGGGTCAACTCCGAATACCATTCGGAGCTACTCGTTACACTCGCCTTTTGTACACAACTTGACGAACCCGTTCAAACACCATCTAGCCGGGTCCAGATTACTTACTCGCAAACCGGTTAAGGTACAAGCACTGCGCTGTGGCCTCTTTGTAAAACCGCGTAGCAGCATACTGTTGTTTTAACTGCGTAAAATACTTGCGGTTGGCCGGGGCATAGCTCGGCGGAATGCCTTCGTAGTAGTTATCCGATTTGGGAGCTTTGTGTACGTAATAGTCGTTTTGTTCGCACTTAGCCGCCATAAACAGGCTTTTTGCGGCTAGTTCTTTGTTGCCCAGTTGTTTGGCCAGTTCGGCGGCTTGTGTATAGTAGTTCAGGGCACGGGTACAGTCATAGTGTTCGTCGGTTTTCTGACCAGCCTCCGGTTGCACAAATCCATACGGACGGTAATAGTCCATGGCCCGCCACGCAAAGCCAAAATAGGTTGTATTGTAATAAATAGTCCCTAACCGATAGAGAGCTTCCACGGCTTTGGCTTTGTCGGTACCGGCAGCTTGTGTTTTCAGGGTTTTGATTTGCCGGATCAGTTGCAGCTTCGAGAAGTGTTTTTCTGAGCCTTCCACGCATTCATGGCAATCTTTGATCTGGTCATCGGCGGCATTGCCTTCGATGTCTTCGTATTTGTATGCGATTTTGCTAAAAATCTGCTCGGCCTCGTCGAGCTTGTCTTCGCGCAGCAAAAAGGTTGCCTTCATCTCCAGCAACACCTCTTTTGGATTCTTTTCATCGATTTTTTTCAGCAATTCTTTCTCATAGGATGTTTTACCGGATTTGTCTGCAAAGGCAATCATCTGTTCAACCAAAGCTGCGTCGGGCGAAGTCCGAAGCCCATACACATCGTTGTGCGACAAAAATTCCTTCGCTGTTTCGCCCTGCTTTTTGTACAATCCGGCAAACAAATCAACCATGAGCTTTTTCAGCGATTCGGATTGGGTTTTCGTCACTGCCTGGTACAGACGTTCTTCGCTGGCCGCATCCAGTTTCTGTAGCTCCGCCAGTTGAATCATCATTTCAAACGTTTCAATCTGCTTTTTCACTTCGGGTGTCTGGCTGGCGGCGGGCAGTTGCGCAAACGTTTTGCGGGCGTCCTGCGGCTTTCCGGTCAGGTAATCACAGTAACCCAGGGCCAGCGTCCATAACGACTTGTTTTTGATTTTCCCTTCGCTGATTCCCTTCAGAATAAACGCCTTCAGTCCGGCTGCACCGTTCTGAAAGCTCTTCAGATCTTCGGTACCCATCGCCTTTTTTACTTCGTATTTGTTTATTTCCCGCACCAGCAACACATCCAGGTAGTCGGCAGTGGGGTCCAGGGCATAAATGCTTTTCATCTCTTCAAGCATTAGATTATCCGGCTGGATGGCCCGTAAAAAGTGCATGGTGGCCTTTTCGTGGTTGCTTTTACACATCGCCATGGCTTTCTGCCAGTCGGCATCGCTGCCAATGTAAAAGCTGTAATACGAATTGATGCGTTTGCTTTCGGATTTATCAAACACCACCGAAAACAGGTATGCCGCCAGCGGGTTATTTTTACCTTCCCTTCGAATGGCTCCGGCCTTGTGGCCCAATGCCCAGTATTTGATCGGACTTTCGAGGTTCAGCGGCGTTACCAACTTGTCGTACAGGGAAGTGGCTTTGGCATACGAACGGGTATAATGTGCCAGACGAATGCCCTGGTACGCATATCGCAGCTTCAGGAAAGGCTGCGTGGCGGATTGAGAACTTAGCTCTGCTTTGGAAATCAGCTTGATCATCTGTGGATTAATCTGCTTGTTGCCTTCCTCCCAGGCGTCGCCTTCCAGGGCAAACGGTTCGCAGGTCTTGGCGAAGATCAGGTAATCGAGCGTAGCCAGGTCTTTTTTCTGCATCAGGTATTTGACCAACGAATTATTCTGAAAGGTGGCTTTCAGTGGCGTTGTCGGATTCTGTACACTGGCTTTGATCCCTTCGATATCTTTTCTGGAAGCTTTGTAGACCAGATTTTCAATATCGGCCAGTTTCAGCGAAGCATCCAGTGATTTCTGCCAGTCGCGCAGGTTTTCGCCCCGTCGGAAATCAGTGTTTTCTTCCCAGCTATCGTCGTACAGGCGGTCAAAGGAAAAATACAAGGGAGTATACGACGGCTGGCTGGCCAGTTCAGGTTTAAAGAAACGCGACAGCTGCCATCCGTCTTCGTCGCCTCCGGCACAGCTTTCGAGCTCGGGCGAAGGATACAAAAACAAAAAAGCACTAACGAAAACGACGGACCACAGTTTCGAGGGTTTTCGGCGCATAGCGGGTAACGGTTGATTCATCGAGATAATAAAAAATAACGGATGGATTCGGTTGGTTTATGATGGGTGTGAGCATGTCCGCTGCTTCTTCCAGTTGATCTGGAGACACGGCTTCAAAGCGTAGTTCGTCGCCCGGATAAAGGTAAACAGATTGCAAATAATGGCTTTGCCGCACCCGGATTTTTTTTTCACCTATAGGTTCATACCGGCTGGTATCTGTTAGTGACTCTAGGGTGAGATTGGTAAGCAGATTCACGATGCGATCTTCGCGGGTAAGCACCGCCCACCGGTATACAGGCAGTGCCACATCCAATGGCAAGGGGTATTCTTTGAGGCGGCGCAGGTACTGGCGGGCAATGGTCAGATCCATGATGGAGTTGTCGGTATTAGACCCGTCCAGATTGCCAATGTTGTAAAACATCAGCACACCTTTGTCGACTGGCGGCACGCCGGTACGCCCGATGTATTTCAACTGATGCAGCCGGATGGTGGCCGAAAGCAGGATGGCACGGGCTGCCACTTTTGTCTTTACCAGCGATACCAATCTGAAAAATGTTTCCCGCGATTTGCCCGACCAGTCACAATCCAGCTGTATCTCGCTAAGTGTCAGCTTTTGCTCCTGCATCATGGATGTAAGCTTAGTCACTAGCTTATGGGCCAGATCGTCGAGTTGGCTTTCGGGGATCTGACGCATGGTGCGGTTGGTAATAAAAACCGTGGGCACTACAGTTAGCGAAGCAGGTACGGGTTCGGCAAACCGGATTTCTGCTACGGGCAGGGCCTGCCGGGTTTCGTCATTCCAGTCTACATCAAAAAACTTGACATACAGCCGACTCACCTGCAATTGGGAAAGTGTTTGCTTCTCTACAGAAGAGAGCCGGAAAACACTCTTCCAGTAATAGAAGGACGCTTCCGGATTGCGTTTCGACCCGCAGGAAGAAAATATAAAAGTGATTGTAAGAAGAACTCCTAAGAAACGGAATGACATACGGATGAAGGTTGCGCAAAAATAGTATATTTTGGAAATAGAAAACCTCATTCCATAAAGTGGCCTTATTTCGAAAACTTTCAGGATGCCTACTTGATCAAATTTTATGTCTTGAACGTTTGTTTGAGAAACCTGTAACATGTCTCTCTTGTCACACCCCTACTTTTTTGCTTGCCCAAAAGAGCGACCCCCATCCCCAACCCTTCCCCCATCAGGGGAAGGGAGTCAGTTTCGCGAATCTGAAAGTCCCTCCCTAATGGGGAGGGATTTAGGGTGGGGTTTCACCCGCTAGGCAAAGAGGTAAACGCTCTTTTTGACAGGCTTGTGCTATGCACATCGCCTTGATGAGGAAAATCTGCTAGCACGCATTTCGAATTTCTAATCAATATGTACGTATGGGATTTTCATTTCTAAATCTCTAAAGAAGAGTGGTTTAGGATGTAGTCACTCCCCGCATCTTGTCCGGGGAGTTGCCGTACCATTTTTGAAAAGAATGAATAAACGCGGCCGGTTCAGAATAGCCCAGTACGTACGAAACATCCGTCACCGAAAAGCGGCTGTGCTGCATGAGCATATACGAAAGCTGTTTTTTCAAGTCATCTATAATTTGCCGGAACGTTACCTTTTCGCTGTTCAGCCGCCGTTGCAGGGTTCGCGGGGTAAGATTGAATACGTCCGCAACCATCTCCAGATCAGGCAGTTCGGGCTTGGCCATATTCAATGACGCAATTTTTACCTTGCTGGCAAACGAGGAATCCGGCTTCAGGCTTTCGATGAGTTTCAGGTACTCAGGCAACAGAAGATCCAGTTTCAGGCGACTGATGTCCTGAAGAGAAGCTTTGAGTGTCACGGGTTGAAAGGCAAGAGCAAAATCATCCCCTTTCTGCCAATGCGCCGGATAAGTACTTGTGTAACAGGGCGAATACAAACGTAAATCCAACTCATTCGCAGCCATCAAGGTCAATTCACGTCCGATGATGGTTAGCGTACTTTCGAGAATAATTCGGCTTACCTCGGCATTTTTATGATTCAGTGACAGCCGGATCGTAACCTCGTCGGCAGTTACCGAAACATCCAGATCCACGACCGGAAGGGTCGTTTTCAGGTAGTTGTTCAGGTAAAACAGAGCTTCCTCTACCCGCGTAGTCTGCATCGAAATCTGGTAAATCAATCCCAATGCACTCAGATTCAGGTATTCGCCCAGGCGCAACCCAAGCTGGTCGTCTTTGAGCTTTTGATGAAGCAGCGTCACCACCGCGTAAAAGTCACTACTTTCTATTGTAGATGTCTCTTCCCAGAAATCTTCCTCCGAAAGGTGTATCACCGCCATGGATTCGCTGGGCAGCACACCTCTCAGCTGAGCATACGAGATAAAGTTGTGCAGGTGTAGGGCTAGTATTTTCATTTTGTCGCAAAATATCAATCCGCTGGCAATGAACAAAGCTACTTTTGTTCATCAACTTTAAACAGAAAAAATCATGAAAACGTTACGAAATGTATTGCTTCTCAACGCAGTTAGCTCTGGCGCAACGGGTATATTGATGCTAGTAGCCGCTTCACTGATAGCGCAGTGGTTTGGCATTACGACTACAACTCCCATATGGGGCGTTGGCTTGTTCCTGGTAGGGTTCGCGGCATTTGTGGGATTTGAAAGTCGGCGAAACCCGCTGAGTGCCAGTCGTATTCGCACCATTATCTTTCTGGACCTAACCTGGGTAGTTACCAGCCTTCTGATCATTCTTTTCCAGCTTTTCAACTTGAGCCTGATGGGTTACCTGCTGATTGGTGCGGTTGCTCTTTGGGTAGCCGCCATGGCTTACCTCCAAAACCGCGGGTTGCAACAAATGCGAGTTTCCAATGTGTAATTGTAACGCTTGATTCTATGAAAACTTTTCTTCTGGTTATCAGCCTTTTGTATCGGTATTCATTGCCTTCCCAGCCACCTCAGAACTCGGCGGAAGTCAAAGTTGTCGACGCATTTCTCACAGCCGTCAGTACCCACAACGGTGACGCCATGCGGCAGTTATTGGCCGAGAATGTAACCTGGGATCAACCGGGCAACAATATTCTTTCGGGCAAGAAAAGCTCAATTGCGGAAGTATTTGCCATGTCCAGAACCATGCATCGGCTTTCGGCAGGAACATTGGAACTTAGAGACTTTAGCATACTGGGAATCAATGGCAATCAGGTAGTGTGTCAGTTGCACTTTACGGCGGCGCGCCCCGAAGGCGCCGTGCTGGATGTGCAGAATACCGATGTGTACACCGTGGAAAACGGAAAGATTACCCAAGCGCAGGTATTTTCGGCAGATCCGGCGCAGGAAGATTACTTTTGGGGCAAGTAGTCTTCAGTTACCTAACTCCTTCAAAAGCATGCTATCTTGCACATTCATGCAAAATAGTATGCTTTTGAATTGCAAAACCTCCCTATCCTGGACTAGGTATGTATTTTTGCTGGCGACATTGATCGGTTGCCAACAACCGAGGAAACCCACGTCTTCTGAGTTCGCGGATTCTCTGGTAACTATAGCCCTTCGAAACGTTGATACAACTTTGTTTTGTTATCGTTTCCGCGAGTTATCAACGGCTGAGGATTATTTCCGATCTGCCAATAATCGTAGCAAAGCATGCATGTTTGATAGCCTTGCCCAGCTTGTTGCACTGAAAGAATATGCGTATGCGGTGCAACTGGACGAAAAACACGGGTATGCCCGGCGTAACCTAGTCCGTCAACTGCTATACATTGATCAGTATGCCAGAGCGTTGCAAGAATTAAATGCCATTGATTCCACTTTTCTGGCCGACAATCCGGATTTATATACCATGCGTGGTGAGACACTGTATGGTTTACATCAGTATAAAGAAGCCATTATTAATTTTAACCATGCCTTACAATCCGGCTCCACCGCTTATGTTCTTCTCCTTAGAGCCAAAGCCGAATGGAAACTCGGGCGGCACGCAAACGCTTGTGAAACGTACATAAGTGCGTTGGCAATGGATAGTTTATGCACGTCTCGAAAAGAATTCATTGACTGTGATACACCATAGTATGCATCGTTACACCTATTAAAACGCTGGAGAGAGTCTTATTTTTTCTTTTTAAAGTCTAACTTTACAAAAAAGAAAAAGCTATGACTTCATCAACACCCTATAAACCGACCCATCCCATTCGCATTGTAACTGCCGCCTCGCTATTTGATGGGCACGACGCAGCCATTAACATCATGCGGCGCATCATGCAAAGTTCCGGTGCCGAAATCATCCACTTGGGGCACAATCGTAGTGTAGCCGAAATTGTGGAGTGCGCCATTCAGGAAGATGTGCAGGGCATTGCCATCACCAGCTACCAAGGAGGGCACATCGAGTTTTTCAAATACATGCATGACTTGTTGCAGGAACGCGGTGCTGGCCATATCAGGATCTTTGGCGGCGGCGGCGGCACCATTTTGCCTTCGGAAGCCGACGAACTGCACGCGCATGGCATCACCCGCATCTACTCTCCCGACGATGGCCGCGCCATGGGCCTGCAAGGCATGATCAATGATTTGCTGGAAAAGTGCGATTTTGATGTTGTAAAGAAATCAATGCATGAAGCAGATTTGGAGACAATAAGTAATCATCTAATGGTAAATTGCTTACAAAGCATTAGCGCAATTCCTTGGGCACTTTCAATGCAAGAACTAGAACTTACTGAGCAAGAAACAGATTTACTTAAATATCGAAAAGAAACATTATTCTCTCACCTTATTACTATTGCAGAAACTCATCCTAAGCGATACACTTTCATACGAGAAAGAATCGAAAAAATATTATCTGAAAAAGATACAAAACCTCCTGTCTTGGGCATTACCGGCACTGGTGGCGCGGGCAAGTCGTCAATGGTCGATGAACTGGTGCGCCGCTACCTGCTGGACTTTCCGGATAAAACCGTTGCCATTGTTTCGGTAGACCCTTCCAAGCGAAAAACCGGCGGCGCATTGCTCGGTGACCGTATCCGGATGAATTCGATTTTCAACCCGCGGGTGTACATGCGGTCACTGGCCACGAGGCAGTCCAATCTGGCGTTGAGCCAATACGTACAGGATGCCATTGATATCTGCAAAGCGGCTGGCTATGACCTGATTATCGTCGAAACTTCGGGCATTGGTCAATCGGATACTGAGATCGTGGACCATTCGGATGTGTCGTTGTACCTGATGACGAGTGAGTATGGTGCCGCTTCGCAGCTGGAAAAAATCGACATGCTCGACTTTGCGGATGTCATCGCCATCAACAAATTCGACAAACGAGGCTCGCTGGATGCCTTGCGTGATGTGCGCAAACAATACAAACGCAACCGAAACTTATGGGATGCCGACGACGAAACTCTACCGGTCTTTGGGACCATTGCCGCCCAATTCAACGATGCGGGCACCAATGCCTTGTATCAGAAAATAGTGTCCCTACTCAACGAAAAAACCGGCAAGTTTACCAATGGAAAGCTATCCGGCATGTTACAGGCAGATACCCGCAAGGCTTCTTCGGTCCGGAGTAGTATTATTCCGCCCGAACGCACCCGCTACCTGGCCGAAATTGTCGAAAGCAGCCTGCAACACGACGAGTTTATCAAAGAACAGGTACGCATAGCCCGGCAAATGTACCAACTCAAGGGAGTTATGGAAATGACGGCGTCTATTGAACCCCACTCCAAACCCCTCCCCGTAAGGGAGGGGCTTACACGGTTACGAAACGAACTCCCTTCCCCTGATGGGGGTCCTTTCGGTGGTTTGGAGAGCATTTACGACCAACTCGAAAGCCAGCTTCACCACGAATGCCGTAAACTACTGGCCGAATGGCCGAAGGTAGTGGAGCGGTACAAAGCCGACAAATACCAGTACCACGTCCGGGACAAAGTGTTTGAGCAGGATTTGTATACCGAAACGCTGTCGCACCTGAAAATCCCGAAAGTGAGCGTCCCGCGTTACAGCGACTGGGGCGATCTGCTGCAATGGATGCTCACCGAAAACGTACCGGGTGAATTTCCGTTTACGGCGGGTGTATTTCCGCTCAAACGCGAAGGCGAAGACCCGACACGCATGTTTGCCGGTGAAGGCGGTCCCGAACGTACCAACCGCCGGTTCCATTACCTGTCCAAAGGCATGCCGGCCAAGCGACTGTCCACCGCGTTTGACTCGGTCACGCTATACGGTGAAAATCCGGATCACCGGCCCGACATTTACGGCAAAATCGGCATGTCAGGGGTGAGTATCTGTACCCTGGACGATGCCAAAAAACTGTATTCGGGCTTCAATCTCTGCGATCCGGCTACGTCCGTTTCGATGACCATCAACGGACCCGCCCCCATGTTGCTCGGTTTCTTCCTCAATGCCGCCATCGACCAGCAGTGTGAACGGTACATTCGACAACATGGTCTCGACGCAGAGGTTATCAAAAAACTCTCTACTCCCTCCCCTAATGGGGGAGGGCCGGGGAGGGGGTTCTACAACGGCTCTTTACCCGAAGGCAACGACGGACTGGGCCTGATGCTGCTGGGCACCACTGGAGACCAGGTATTGCCGAAGGAGGTTTACGAGAAGATAAAAGCCGATACGCTGACCAAAGTTCGCGGCACGGTGCAAGCGGATATTCTCAAAGAAGATCAGGCCCAGAATACGTGCATCTTCTCCACCGAATTTGCCCTCCGGATGATGGGTGACATTCAGCAGTATTTCATTGACAACCGCGTCCAGAACTTCTATTCAGTTTCCATCTCGGGCTACCACATTGCCGAGGCGGGAGCCAACCCGATTTCACAGCTGGCCTTTACGTTGTCCAACGGATTCACGTTTGTCGAGTATTACCTCAGCCGGGGCATGCACATCGACGACTTTGCGCCCAACCTGTCATTTTTCTTCTCCAACGGCATGGACCCGGAATATACCGTACTCGGACGGGTGGCGCGGCGCATCTGGGCCAAGGCTATCAAACACAAGTACAAAGGCAACTCCCGTTCGCAACGGCTCAAGTACCACATCCAGACGTCGGGCCGTAGTTTGCACGCACAGGAAATTGCGTTCAATGACATTCGCACCACCCTGCAAGCGTTGTGTGCCATCTATGACAACTGTAATTCGTTGCACACCAATGCCTACGACGAAGCCATCACCACACCTACAGAAGAATCAGTGCGCCGTGCCATGGCTATTCAGCTGATTATCAACAAAGAGTGGGGACTGGCCCGCAACGAAAATCCGTTGCAGGGTTCGTTTATCATCGAAGAATTGACCGATCTGGTTGAGCAGGCGGTGTATGAAGAATTTCACCGGATCAACGAGCGGGGCGGCGTGCTGGGGGCCATGGAAACCATGTACCAACGGTCCAGGATTCAGGAAGAATCGCTGCATTACGAAATGCAGAAACACGATGGCAAGCTGCCCATCATTGGGGTCAATACATTCCTGGATCCCAAAGGCTCTCCCACCATCTTGCCTGCCGAAGTATTTCGAAGTAGCCCGGAAGAGAAAGACTTTGCCATTGCCTCCAAGGAAGCGTTTGAAGCCGCCAACCAACACCGAGCCAAACTTGGATTGGAAAACCTGCAAAAAGTGGCGGTGCAAAACGGCAATATCTTCGAAGCCTTGATGGAGGTTTGCAAATACTGTTCGCTGGGCCAGATTTCCAAGGCTCTGTACGAAGTAGGTGGCCAGTATCGAAGGAATATGTAGACGAAAGCTGCCGGTTTAACAAAAGTAAAATCGGCAGCTTTCTCTTTTCATTCAAAAGATAATCTTTTGACAATATAGTCAGGCAACGTTGCCGCAGCTGATTTTACCAGAGAGATATTCTCTGATTTTTCTTTCTCATCTTCTAAGTGAAAGTTATAGTTCAAAAAAAGATAGCACATGATAACTCTATTGTAATAATCTAACTGTGTATCTTTAATCATCTCGATCATTTTGTTTTTGAATTCTTTGGCATATTTGGTTTCGGCCAAAGCCCGTCCAAGTCTGCCAATATCACCGAAATAATGATTCTGACTAGGGTTGTCAATGCGTAGAGAAATGCCTATAAGCAAATCCAAAACATTGATATTCAATTCTTCCAATTCCTTTATATAGGTATTTCGTCTTCCCCAAGCATAGCTTCCATCTGATATCCGCTCAAAACGATCATTCATGATATCCAGATGGGAACGTAAAAATATTTCCCATTTTACGGTTTCGGCAGCTAAGACGGCGATGTCACGTGCATGGCGGCGCGGACTGTCATCCATGCTACAGCTTCCCCGCACAATACGACTCCGCTTTAGTTGCAATGCTTTTTCTTTGGATAAGTATCTGGCTAAATAAAATTCAAAATCCTCATCAAATAGGGTGTCTCTTTCCACATCGGTCAATGCGTCATTAAGCAGCTTTTTGAACTGCTCCGTTTTGGATAATTCATTGTCAATCCACGAGAGACGACTTTTGTCCCATTTATGATATTTTTGGAGATAAGTTTCCTGTTCCTCGTTGTATTTTTCCATCTTCTGACGTGCCTCTACCGAGTCTTTGTCTTCCAGACTGAAAATATCCAGATCCTCCGGAAATGCGGGTGCTTGTGGTTTTTCGGGATAACCTTCAACCAATTTCATAAACTCTGATATGTTTTTTGAAGTCTTTTCATTGAAGAAACGCCTGGTTGTAGCATTTTCAAAGAATATTTCAGAGGTAGTGTCTACCATGCAATCAGAGTATTGCACCAGCGATGCATATTTATCATTCAGCACTCCGGTTTGAAATTCCTCTAAGAAATAAAAACCTTCAATGTCGTGTTTGTCTGAGTGATATACCCATTTGTTTTTTACTTGCATTGCAGACTTTGCCGGATTGTTGACAAAAGTAAATCCATAGCCTTTGTATTCGTCTGAGGGAATTGCACTAAAATCGATTATATCCTCTTGGTTATAATTTTTATATCTGAACTTGCCCACCAACACATCTTTGTCTACAATAAGCTTTGGGTACTTTTTCTGAAGCTCATCTGGTAAAATATTTTTATCCAAATCTGCTTTCACTTTTCTGGCCATTCTACCCTGCATTTTTATATAATGGGCTTTTGCCTGAGGTTTGGAGTAGTATTTCTTGCTTAAATCACACGTGCGAAACCGAATATTCAGTGAATCCACAATGAATCTCAACTTACTCATAGTGAATGTATCGTAAATGAGTCCGTTTGCATGTACTTCAAATTCTCCTGACCCTCCGGTTACGGTCAGCGAATCCTGAGCGAATACGAATCTGGTATTGGTGAATGCCAGTAGTGCAACGAGTAAAATTACGGGTTTCATAAACAGTTGGGTTTTAGGCATGCTTGTTTTGGTAATAGATGCGCGAGTAACTATTTTTCCATACTTGACTTTTGGTTTAACGTTCCATTTCTACTAAAATTATTCAATTACGGATTACGCACCGTTAAACCCTGACTGATGAAAAGCTTTCAGACTAGACTTACTCCATGGGATGCCTACTTAATCGTCGTAAGAAACAAGCGCACTTTTTTATCCAAATTTTTCTATCTTTAGAATAATTTCCTTTTCAGCTATCAGCTTCAAAATAGTATCTTTCCAAACATAAAAACCCGCACTCCCTATGTCGCTCAATCGTCGTGACTTTGTCAAAAATCTGGTTCAGGCTTCGGTGGCGGCCGTTGCGTTTCCTGCCTTCGCAAATGCACTTGTCCCCCAGAAAAAGATGTTCTTTGAAATCTCACTGGCCGAATGGTCGCTGCACAAGGCCATTTTCGGCAAACAACTCGCCAATCTGGACTTTCCGGCAAAAGCCAAAAAAGACTTCGGCATCAGTATTGTTGAGTATGTGAACACGTGTTTTTTTGACGGCACACATACCTTCAAAGAAAACGCTACCAACCAGACGTACCTGAAAGAACTGCTCATGCGGTGCAAAGACAATGGTGTGCGTAACCACCTGATCATGTGCGATGCCGAAGGCAACCTTGGTGATCTGGATGATGCCAAACGCAAAGAAGCCGTAGAGAATCATTACAAATGGGTGGATGCGGCTAAATTTCTGGGCTGCAAAACCATCCGGGTCAATGCCGCCGGAGAAGGCACTGCGACCGAAGTCGCCAAAGCAGCTACCGACGGACTGGGCCGGTTGTCGGAGTTTGCCGCCAAATCGGGCATTAATGTGATCGTGGAAAACCACGGCGGCTATTCGTCTGACGGACAATGGCTTTCGGGTGTGATGAAAGCCGTAAATATGAAAAACTGTGGAACCCTGCCCGACTTTGGCAACTTCTGCCTGAAATGGCAACCCAACTATGCCGGCTGCGACGAATCGTATGACCGCTACAAAGGCACGCAGGAACTCATGCCTTTCGCCAAGGGCGTCAGTGCCAAAACTCATGATTTTGACGAAAAAGGCAATGAAAAAGAAATGGATTATGTGCGCCTGATGAAAATTGTGAAAGATGCGGGTTTCAAAGGCATTGTAGGCATTGAATACGAAGGAAACACGCTTTCCGAAGACGAAGGCATTCGCAAAACCAAAGCCCTGCTCGAACGAGTGGGTGGTATGGTGTAAGCCTCACCCCGGCCCCTCTCCCGTGGAGAGGGGAGAAAAATAGCGACCCTGTCATACATGACAGGGTTTTGCGTTTTCAAAAGATACTATTTATAAATCCGCAATCCGAATTCCCAATTTCGAAATTCAAAACTCCCCTCTCCACGGGAGGGGCTGGGGGAGGCCTTCTACAAATACAGATAATACGGTTTTAACAACTCCACAAACGCATCGGTATACGGTCCATTCGCTGCGGTTTTGATGTATAGATTCACTGTTTGCAAAATAGTATCTTTTGCAAACGCAAAACCGGTAATGGTACGGATTTGCTTGCCGCCGATGTAATCAAACAGGTGTAGCTCCTCAACAGCATGCAATCCATGCGTCAGGCATTGCTCAGCCAGCAGGTTGTTTTCGTACGGTGGTAACAGTGTGATAAACTTCCCATCAGGTTGCAGTAGTTCCCCAGCCACTTGGGCCAGGTCCGGCAGTTGCAGCGAATCACCATGCATGGCAACATTTTGTGCGGCTTCTTTGCGTTTGAGGTGGTTGCTGAAAAACGGTGGGTTGCAAACGATACAATCGTAACGGGTGGAGGTACTTTTGGCAAATTCCAGGATACTATTTTGGATCACCGTAATTTGAGCTGGCCACGGACTTCGGGCTACGTTTTCAGCTGCTTGCCGGGCTGCCACTTCGTCGATTTCTACCGCATCAATGGGGGCATCTGTCCGTTGGGCCAGCATCAGGGCAAGCAATCCTGTACCAGTGCCGATATCCAGAATCTGTGTGGCCTGGCTCACATTGGCATATGCTCCCAACACACACGAATCGGTGCATACTTTCATGGCGCACTGATCCTGGCTTACCCGAAACTGCTTGAACTGAAAATACGGATTGGGCATTGCATGTAACTTTGCCCTAAAAGTACACGAAAGCCTCTACCCAAACCGGAACTTTCCGAAGAAAATTACCAAACTTTTCGTTATTTTACGATGGGTTTGCATACCCTTATCCAGCTTTGTGTATGATTTCTCCTTTTCTGGACTTCTGGGCTATTGTCAATTTACTGGGTGTGGTGCAGGGGCTCATGCTTGCCATTATCTTTTTCACCACCCGGCAAGGCAATCGGCGATCCAATAGGCTGATGGGACTTTTTCTGCTTTGCGGTGTTTTTACGACCGGGGAAATCTTTGCCAGCTATACCGGATTCATTGCCTGGTTTCCTGCTATTATCAACAGCACCGAGTGTTTCGATTTCTTCATGGGGCCGCTGTTGTATTGGTATACGCTTTCGCTCCTCAAGCCCGATTTCAGTTGGAAAAAACAATGGATACATTTGCTTCCGGCAGTTGTTTTTCTGATTTTTCGGTCGCCCTATTTTTTCCAAAGTACGGAGTTCAAATTGCAGGATGTACATTACGTGTACCACCGCATTGACGAAATGACGGTAGCCTGCGAGCCGATTCTGTGGTTTCCCAAGTATCATTTCGGAGGCATCTGGCTTGACCTGTCGGCGCATCCGCTCATTCTGGCGTATCTGGGTTATTGCCTGTACCTGATTTACCAGTTCACGCACACCCATGGACAGTCATTCTGGAAACCTTCGCATCCGGCGTTGCAGCGCGTGATTCAGATCGTTCTGTTCATAGCTGTTATTCAGGTGGTGGTGGCCGTTATTTCGTTTGTCTCGACGGATGACCTGGGCGACATTTACATTGCGGCCGTGGCTTCGCTGGGCTATTATTTCGTTACATTCTGGGTAATCCGTGATTCGCAGAATCTTGGAGTGAAGAGCCTGCTGCCCGAAGCGGAAAAGAAAAAATACGAAAAGTCGAGCCTGGGTAATGAGCAGGTGCCGCAACTGGTCCAGAAACTAAACACCTGCATGCATTCGGAAAAGCCCTATCTGAATGGCAACCTTACCTTAACCGAATTGGCGGACAGTCTGAACCTTTCAACGCACCATTTGTCGCAGCTCCTCAACGAACAACTGGGAAAAAACTTTGCTGATTTTGTCAATGAATACCGCGTGGAGGAACTGAAGCAGAAACTTCAGGATGCAACCTTGAATCACATAAAGATTGAAGAGCTGGCCTTTGACTGTGGATTTAACTCCAAATCGGTATTCAATACGGCTTTCAAGAAAACAACAGGAATGACTCCCTCACAGTTTCGCAAACAGATCGGTGAAGCAAAGCTATCCCGGGCAAGCTAATCATCCTTGTGGAGGGTGGAAATAGTATCCTTGCCTACCTATCTGCCGATAGGCAGGGTGTCGGCAGATAGGTTTTGAAATGCAAAAAGTGGCTTCCAGCCGGGTAGATACGTCGGTTTCGTTACCGAAGTTTTTTATTTTTCCTGATCGGCCAAGGCTTCCAGACTTTGGTTGTAAAATTGTGTCAACTGGGTGTTCTTCTCTTCCTGCCAGAAACTTTTCACCCGGTTCAGATGCAAAGCGGCGGGTTGTTTGAAGTTCCAGCAATACTTGGCCAGGCAGTCGGGACAAAAGTAGGTGGGCCTATCATCGAGTTCAAACAGGTTATTGCTCCCATTCATACAGCATTCGTATTTTACGCAATGCCGCAGCGAAAACATATGCCCGATCTCGTGCGTTGCCGTCCGGATGGTTCTCTGAAAACATTTGTCAAATTCCCGAGGATTGTCGGGCACGCCAAATCGCTTCATCGACCACACACCTACCCGTTTCTTCAACGAGGCCAGTCCGAAAATATAATTCCAGTCGTTGCCCGGATACAGGTCAACGTTCGTCAGGGCAATGAGCACGGCTGCATCTGACGGCAGCACCGGCGCCAGAATGCCGTTCAGAATGTGCGAGGCGTTTAATTGCCTTCCCAACCCGGTATCCATGCGTTCCCGTGACCCTTGCAGGTATTTAGTCGTATCCGGCAAACGCATGTACCTGACTTCCAGGCCATAGAACAGCCGAAGGTAATTCGCTGTTTTAGAGACAATCTGCGATTCAGCTGTAGTAAACGCACCTATCCGCACAATGTAAATTTTGTTACGTATGCTGTCGGCTTGTGTGGGTTTCAAGCGAATGTATTCGCCAAGCGTCTGGTATTTTTCCTTGTGTTCGGACAGCCATTCGCCGGGTTGTGGAGCTGCTTTTTCTTTGTGCAGTGATGCTAACGCTTGCTGAATTTGCGCCTTGTCCGATTTTTTCGGAGTACAGGCTAGCAGACACAGCAGGCCCGAAAACAATAGGCAGGCAATACGGATAAGACGATTCATGCGGCGAAAGACAGTGATAAAATAATACCTTTGAAAAGGGAAAAACCCGTACTCGTATAAATATAAAACAGATACACGAAAAAACTGTATTTTTACCGCATGGGAATTCGTTCATTTTTAGCAAAACCATTTGCCGCATCGGTTGTAAAAGCGCAGCATCGCTGGGCAGCAGCTCCTGTAGAATCACAAAATGCTGTTTTTCAGTCATTGCTGGCGGGTGGCAAAGATACATTGTTTGGCAAAGAACACGGATTTGCGTCCATTCGTACGTACGAAGAATTCAAGCGGCAGGTTCCGATCCGGGACTACGAAGACATTAAAACATACATTCAGAAGGTAAAAGAAGGCCAGCCGGACATCCTCTGGAAAGGCAAACCCTTGTATTTTGCCAAAACGTCGGGCACAACGTCGGGCGTCAAATACATACCCATCTCGCGCGAATCGATACCGAATCACATCAATTCGGCACGGAATGCGTTGCTGACCTATGTGCAGGAAACCGGCAATGTGGCTTTTCTGGATAAAAAGTTGATTTTCCTGTCGGGCAGCCCCATTCTGGATACCTCAGGAGCCATCCCGACAGGGCGACTTTCGGGCATTGTCAATCACCACGTGCCGGGCTATCTGCGCACCAACCAGATGCCCAGTTATGACACCAATTGCATGGAAGACTGGGAAACCAAACTTGATAAGATCATTGACGAAACGCTGCCGGTGAATATGTCGCTGATTTCGGGCATTCCGCCGTGGGTGCAGATGTATTTTGACCGCATCATTGCCCGAACAGGCAAGAAGATCAAAGACGTTTTTCCTGATTTTTCATTGTTTGTATACGGTGGCGTTAACTTTGAGCCGTATCGGGCCAAGATTTTCGAATCCATCGGTAAGAAAATAGATTCCATCGAGTTGTTTCCGGCGTCGGAAGGCTTTTTTGCGTATCAAGACAAACAAACCCACGAAGGCTTGCTGTTGTTGCTGAACAGCGGCATTTTCTACGAATTCATTCCTGCAGACGAGTTTTTCAGCGAAAACCCCACCCGCCTGAGCATTGGCGATGTGGAACTGGGCAAGAATTACGCGATGATTATCAATAACAACGCGGGCTTGTGGGGCTACAACCTGGGCGATACTGTCAAGTTTGTGTCCAAGAATCCGTACCGGCTCATTGTTTCCGGACGGATCAAGCATTTTATTTCGGCTTTCGGTGAACACGTGATTGGTGAGGAAGTGGAAAAAGCCATGCAGTATGCCATGCAAAAATACCCGGAAGTCGAACTGATCGAGTTCACCGTAGCTCCGATGGTGACCCCCGAAAACGGACAGTTGCCCTACCACGAGTGGCTGGTGGAGTTTGCCCGGCCACCGCAGGACATGCAGGCATTTGCCAGGGCCATTGACGAACGGCTGGCTCAGCTCAACGTGTATTACAACGACCTTGTCAGCGGCAACATTCTTCAGACGCTACAGGTTACACCTTTGCAAACCGATGCATTCCGCAACTACATGAAGTCACAGGGCAAGCTGGGCGGCCAAAACAAAGTGCCCCGCCTAGCCAATGACCGCAAACTGGCCGATGAAATCGTGCGGTTCCGAAAGTGAGGTTTTGAGTTTTTAAAAGATACTATTTTACATGACTAATCCGAAAAAACGGGTCGCCATCTTAGGTTCGACAGGCTCGATAGGAACACAGGCGTTGGAAGTAATCCAGTCCAACCCGGAAGTGTTTGAAGTAGAAGTGCTTACGGCCCAGAATAATGCCGACTTACTGATTCAGCAGGCTATTCAGTTTCAGCCCAATGTAGTGGTCATCTGCAACGAAGACCTGTATGAAAAAGTAGCTTCCGCCCTGATCAATGAGCCAATCAAAGTCTATGCAGGCATTAAATCGCTGGCCTCGGTGGTGCAGATGGAAAGTGTGGATATTGTCCTGACGGCGTTGGTCGGATACGCAGGATTGATTCCGACCTTAAAAGCCATTGAAGCGGGCAAACCCATTGCGTTAGCCAACAAAGAAACACTGGTAGTTGCCGGCGAGTTGGTCACCGAGCTAGCACGCGAGAAGGGCGTCAGTATTTATCCGGTTGATTCCGAACATTCGGCCATTTTCCAGTGCCTGACCGGCGAGTGGCACAATCCGATCGAGAAAATTATCCTGACAGCTTCCGGTGGGCCTTTCCGCGGCAAAGACCGCGAGTTTTTGCAAACCGTTACCAAAGCGCAGGCACTGAAGCATCCCAACTGGGAGATGGGGGCCAAGATCACCATTGACTCGGCCACACTGATGAACAAAGGCCTGGAAGTGATTGAAGCCAAGTGGCTCTTTGGGCTCTCTGCCGACCAGATTGATGTGGTTGTACATCCGCAGTCGATCATTCACTCGCTGGTGCAGTTTCAGGACGGCAGCATCAAAGCCCAGATGGGCCTGCCCGACATGAAACTTCCGATTCAATACGCCTTGAGCTATCCGCAGCGCCTGGCAACCGATTTTCCCCGGTTCAACTTCGCCGGCTATCCCTCGCTAACCTTTGAAGAACCTGACAAAAAGACATTTGTTAACCTGCAACTAGCCTTCGATGCTCTTGCCAAAGCAGGAAATATGCCTTGCATTGTCAACGCAGCAAACGAAATGGCCGTGGCAGCATTTTTGAGAGAGGAAATCGGATTTCTGGAAATATCGGACTGGATTATTCGTTGTATGACTAAAGTGCCGTATATTGCTCATCCGACGCTGGAAGATTACATACAAACCGACCAGGAAACGCGCCAAACGGTTCAAAGCTCTGACTTTGGCATCCGGAGCTACTCGGTGTGATCAGCTGGGTTTTGCGTTTTTAAAACATATTATTTTATACACTTTGTCGCAATTCAAATTTAGAACTGAAAATTAAATGGATGTTATAGTAATGATTGCCCAGTTGTTGCTGGGTTTGTCGATTTTGGTTGGGGTGCATGAAATGGGGCACTTTCTGACGGCCAAGTGGTTTAAGATGAGGGTAGAGCAATTTGCGTTGGGGCTGCCGCCACAAATGTTTGGATTGAAATTTTTGCCTTCGAAGATATTCAGCATACGCAAAGGAGAAACCGAATACCTGCTGTCACCTTTGCCTTTGGGCGGCTATGTGAAGATTTCGGGCATGATGGACGAGTCGATGGATACCGACCAGATGGCCAGCGAACCTCAACCCTGGGAATTCCGGAGCAAACCGGCTTGGCAGCGCCTGATTGTCATGATGGGGGGGATCATCGTGAATGTAATAACAGGTATTGTGATTTTTGGCTTTTTGCTATTTATTTATGGGGAAGAATACCTGCCCGCCCGGGAAGTTAAAAACGGGATTGTCGCAGGGCCTGTTGCCCAGAAGATGGGTTTGAAAACAGGTGACAAGATTGTGAAGGTGAATGGACATTCGTTTGAAAACTTTGCCGACGCCTACGGCTCCAAAACCCTTCTGGGATCGGGGAGCTACTATACCGTCGAACGAAACGGTCAGCAGATGGATATTCAGATTCCCAATGAGCTTCTGAATGATCTTTCGGATAAGAAGAACGCCCAATTGTTTATTACGCCACGGCTTCCCTTCACTGTCGGCGAGGTTGCGGTTCCGAAAGAGCCCGGATTCCTGATAAAACTCCTGAAAGGCAAAGACGCCACGGTACAAGAAACTCCTGCCCGGAAGATCGGTTTGCAGGCTGGCGACCGTATTACACGTATCAACGCTACCCCGATTTATTTTTTTGACGAACTGCAGGACGCCCTAAAAGCAAACAAGGGCAAACAGATTGAACTGACCATTGAGCGGAAAGGTGTTGCCAGGCAGGCGACGGTACAGTTGGATACCACTGGAGCTCTCGGCTTTTATCCCAAACAGGAATTTAAGACCGCTACCATCCAGTATTCGTTTGGCGAAGCTTTTGCCAAGGCACCCGGAAAAGCATTTGGAATCATTACAGATCAGCTAAAAGCATTCGGAAAGATATTTCGTCGAGAGCTTTCTCCTGCCAATTCATTGGGAAGTTTCATTTCCATAGGGAAACTGTACGGTGGCGTATGGGACTGGGAGCGTTTCTGGTCGTTGACCGCCATGCTATCGATGGTACTGGCGTTTATGAACTTCCTGCCCATTCCGGTGCTGGATGGAGGGCACGTCGTATTCCTGCTTTACGAAATGATCGCTGGTCGGGCACCATCCCAGAAGTTCATGGAAGTTGCGCTGCGTTTTGGCATGGTGCTTCTTTTCGGCTTGATGGCCTTCGCCATCGGTCTTGATTTTTACCGACTGGTGAAATAAAAAATAGTACTTTTTGAAAAGAAAAAGCTATTCGTCTTCTGATGGCTTTTTTCTTTTCAAGCTGTTTGCGATTTTAGTACTGCAATGAATTGCCACTGCGGGGATAAAATATTCCTTACAACAGGCAGATGTTCATACAATGGAATGCCATTATTGATATGTAAAATTTCCAAACCTGCCTGCCTGCACAATTCAGAAAAAGAATTACGTGTAAAATATTTTTTGGGAATGTTAATTCCATATGCCCAGTTGCCAACAAAATCCATTGTCTGAAGCATTTTTCTTGAATACCATCCCTGTTCAAAGTGATCTTTAATTACCACTATTTTTCCGGTTCGGGCGGCCTCTATAAGTAAGGGAAGGGTATTTTCGCCTGCATGATGTAGTACATCACAAAAGGTGACTACATCAAAACGCTGATCATTGAAAGGGATATGTCTGCCATCAAAGGATTGGTATTTTTTCCATTTCTCATTTGCTTCCAGCTCCTTAGGAAGGGGATGAATATCAATGCACTTCCAGTTGCTTTTAGGTAACTGTCTTGCAATACTTTCAGCCAGTACCATGTCGCCGCAACCCACATCCAGACAACGTATGGTGCCAGCCTCCGGAAATTGAGCATCAATGCTGCGACTGAGGAGATTGGTAAGAATTCCTATTCTATGGTTGTGTGAAGCACTCTGGTGAAACTGTATCAGGAACTTTCTTAATTCTTTTTTCTTTATATTGACAATCGGAGAGCTCATAATACTTTTTAGAAATTAAAACACTATTGATTATTTAACGAAGCCCTATATAGAGTTGTTGTTCCATAGGACCTTATCTTCATCCAGGGTTTGGCTTCTGTTATTTTCACTAAAGATTCCAATCTATATTTATCTGCTGTTGAGAGCGACATCGTAGAAATAGGAATATAAATAACTATGGGTTTACTATATGTTAGTTTGAGACTAGAAATTGAATCTAGATGGCATAGACTCGCGCCTGCCATACTAGCATAATCTGCATAATTTTTTCCGAACTGAGGAGTAACAAAAATACGGGTCTTTGCTCCATCATTATAAATCTGATCACTCATATAATACAAGTCACGCGCTTCTTTATACTTATAGTAATCTCTTAGTTTTGCACCATTTTGTACGCTACCACATATAATACAGAGTATGGCAATAAAAGCTATAATATATCTTTGCCACCTTACTTTGGTCAAATACGACATGGCTACGGTCATTATTATCCAGATTGTAAGTGCTAATGGGGCAAAGTACCTTTTTTCTTCAACATATGTCCAAAATCCGCCAGTTGTATAATAATATCTACCTAAAACAACTGTCAAAGTCATAATAATAAAAATGTTAGCTAATGTAGTTATAAAAAAGAAAGCCATAAAACTGGGCAATCTTGTAGATAAAGATTGTTTTATATTAATTCCTTGTTTTTGATATATCGTTAGTGTGTTTATTAAAACTTTCAGCATTTGAACAACAACCCAAAGAAAAAGGGCGACAGTCGTCAATTGTAGGATAATCACCGAATGACTAACCCATGTGGAGGGTAAGACTTTTGAGAATAGTACCCTTAAAATTTCAGAGTCATAAAAACTGTCTGTTATGAAATTTGTAGTGAGTGATAAATCTTCCCAGTATAAATGTTTTTCTCCTGTATGCCTGTCTTTTATGTACCCTACTCCACTCCTCTGCAAAAGCTGAACAAATAGCAATACTAATGTTGTTAGGACTGCCAGACTAAAAAATCTCCATAATTGTTTGTTGTTTAATGCAAATAACCCTAATACAAAAAATGGTATCCAAAAAAAGAAGTAATAAGCATATCTGAAAAAGCATGTCAAATAGGCAGCTATACCTAAGCAAACAGCTAAAGCAATGTTGACAGATCGTAATTCTTTTGCGTTACTAATTTTCAAAACAAAAACTATAGAAAGTAAAAGGAATCCAAGTGAAATCAAATCAGACAATCCACAATACTGAAATAATATAGGAGCAAAAAGAAAAAAAAATACAAATACAAAAAATTGGCTTATGTTTATTTGTGGTGCGAAAAATCTTATGATAAACCACGCGCTCTCATATATAATTATGAGAGCGGCTATACTGGATAACCATAGAGCTATTCGTAAGGACATGAAGTTTAGCAACAAGACCATTACATATTGTACTCCTGGCGCAAATGTTGTGTCGTATACATATCTGCTTTTAGCTATATCCCTGGATTGAGTAATACCTTGAGTAAAATCATTATTGTTAAGATAAGATACAGATTGGGCTATTTGTATAGCGGTGTCGCTGTTGATACGAGGAAAATGATAAGTTAAGATTCCAGTATATATAAGAATTAATATTTTTACAAAAATCAATGTTATTTTAGGCATATTTTTATGTGTTAATTTAATCTTTTAAATAGCCTTAAAAAGGCTAACTATTGAGGAATAATAGGTTAACAATTCTAGCAAACTGTGCTTTAAATATTGCAGATTATCAGATCACTTCCAAACAGCTGTCTGAATAACCCATTACCTTCGTTACAAGTAGACAAAATGATATTTTGACAAACGTAAGGATTTTTTTAAACGACACATCAAAGGAATCCTTTCTTAACAAAATTTTAAAAGTTTTCTGAAAAAAAATATTTGCAGAACAAACACCTAAAACTTTAATTGTTTGTTTTTAAACCAAGAATGCTGTAAAAAAAGCTATACAAAATAAGTTGTATGCCTATTACAAATGCAGTTACGGCAGGAATAGCTATACGAAAAGTAGCAGAAGGAGATAGGAGACTACCAAAATCACTATAACTCCAAGCTCTAAACAACTGTATCGATAATAATAATCCCAATAAAGTTAATCCACTGCCCAGTAATACTCCTCTTTCCAAAGTAAATAATTTAAATAGCTTATTAGGTAGAAAATCGTGAGGAAGTAATCCTTCGCGTACAGCATATATGCAGGTGAAATAATAGAAAGATATACACTGAAACCCAATAAAAATTAATGAACATGTATATAGTAATGTATGAATATCAAGTTGTATACTCCCAACTTTTACAGGAGAGTAAATCAGCAGAGCAGAAAGGGTGATACCTAATACAATTAGTAATATACCTGGGATTAAAAATAACCAGCGTGGACTATACATCAGTAAAAAACGAAGGTGTCTCCAACCATCACGCCATGTTCTCAAATGTGGCGGACGACTTCTTCCATCCGGAAATAATTTAGTAGGGACTTCTGTAATTTTAAAATTTTTTGATAAAACAGCTTTTACAATCATTTCTGAAGCGAATTCCATGCCTGTAGTTTTTAAACCTAAGCCCAGTATTTTACTTCGATTAAACCCTCTTAACCCACAATGAAAATCGTTAATGTTTGTTTTGAAAAATAATCTGCCAATAAATGAAAGTACTGGATTACCCAAGTATTGATGTAAAAATGGCATGGCATTTTTTTCTATGCCACCCTTAAAGCGATTGCCCATAACCAGATCATAACCTTCCCGAAGTTTAACTACAAACAGAGTCAATGCCGAAAAATCGTAGCTATCATCCGAATCTCCCATAATTATATACTTGCTTCGGGCTGCTTCAATGCCTCCTCTGAGTGCCGAACCATATCCTTTCGCAGCAATGGGCACAACACGTGCATCGTTACGTGTGGCGATATCTTGCGATCCATCGGTACTGCCATTGTCTGCTACAATGACTTCTCCCCTAATTTGATTTTCTTTTAAGAACTTCTGTGCTTTTTGAACGCAAATTTCCAATGTCTCTGCTTCATTTAGACAGGGCATTAGAATAGTCAATTCCAATTCGTTTTCTTGCATGGGATCGTGAAAAGTTGAAAAAGCAGAATACGTAACTGCTTTCATATAGGTTGTGATTTTTGAATCAAAATAATAGGTTTTCGCTGACATAAAAAAATCCCCGATACAGATAAACTGTCGGGGATGAATATTGGGAAGCTATAATTCCAGTCCGCACATATCTATTTCAATTGAAAGAGCAATAGTGACATCCTTCAAAATATAAAAAGGTTTGCGTCTTACCTGTGAGTGTTAAAAGCGCCGGAATCTTTAATCAAACAAATTTTCGGTGCGTTCGAGCATCAGAATGGAAGCTTGCGGCAGGATTACATATTTCTCTTCCTGATAGATGACCTCAATCGCGTTTCGCTGCAGATAGATTGCCAAGTCGCCTTCCTGAGCCTGCAAGGGCAGGTATTTGATTCGTTCTTCGGTTTGTTTCCAGGGTTCGTCTTCTGTTACTGCCGGAATCGGATAGCCGGGGCCTACTTTGACAACATAGCCACTCTGGATTTCTTCTTTTTCCTGAACTGTAGGCGGCAAATACAAACCACTGGCGGTCCGGTCGGCAGGGCTCTTAGGTTTGATCAATACCCGATCTCCCACCACGATTAACTTTTTAAGTTGGTTATTGGCCGTAATTTCCATCATAAGAATAATAACAGTTGTTCTAGAAGTGCAAAAGCATTGTAACAAAAATCAGACAAGACCATTCGGCTATGTCATTCTGTCAGAAAGCAAAAAAGCTTGCCTGGTAACAGACAAGCCTATAAAAATATAATATCCTAGTAAAGGAGAAAACCAAACCTGCGCCTATTCGTGGTAGTTCAGTACGCGGTGACCTTCCGATGCCAACAGTTGGTCGCGTTTGAACAGTGCCAGGTCGGCATCCATCATGTCTTTCACCAATGCAGGCAAGTCATATTTCAATTTCCAGCCTAGTTTTTCCTTGGCTTTGGTCGGGTCGCCTAACAGCAAGTCCACTTCTGTTGGACGGAAATAGCGAGGGTCGATACCTACCACCTCTTTGCCAACCGGCAGTTGGTATTCCGGATTCTTGCAAGCAACTACGTAGGCTTTCTCGTTTTCACTTTCGCCTTTGAATTCCAGCTCAATGCCTACTTCTGCAAATGCCATGCGTACAAAATCGCGGATGGTCGTTGTAACGCCGGTCGCAATTACAAAATCTTCAGGTTTTTCCTGTTGTAAGATCAACCACATTGCTTCCACGTAGTCTTTGGCGTGTCCCCAGTCGCGTTTCGCATCCAGGTTACCGAGATAAAGCTTGTCTTGGAATCCCAGCGCAATCCGGGCGGCGGCGCGTGTGATCTTGCGCGTTACGAACGTTTCGCCCCGTAGCGGAGATTCGTGGTTGAACAAAATTCCATTACACGCATACATGTTATACGCTTCACGGTAGTTAACCGTAATCCAGTAGCCGTACAGTTTTGCAACGGCATAGGGAGAGCGTGGGTAAAACGGAGTGGTTTCAGACTGGGCGTGGCCTTGAACACCGCCGTACAATTCTGAAGTAGATGCCTGGTAGATACGGGTTTTGTCGGTGAGGCCTAGCAAGCGGACTGCTTCCAGAATACGCAATGTGCCGATGCCGTCTACCTGAGCGGTATATTCGGGCTCATCGAAACTTACCCGAACGTGTGACATAGCACCCAGGTTGTAAATTTCATCCGGTTGTACTTCCTGAATGATGCGGATGATGTTGGTCGAGTCACTCAAATCGCCGTAGTGAAGTTTCAGGCGCACACCTTTCTCGTGTGGGTCCTGATACAGATGATCAATCCGTTCGGTGTTGAACAAAGAGCTTCTTCTTTTAATACCATGAACTTCATATCCCTTGTTTAACAACAGTTCAGCCAGATAGGCACCATCTTGTCCTGTAATACCTGTAATGAGAGCTTTTTTCATAGAAAACGAATAGAGTAATAACTGATGAAGGATGCAAATATGTTAATTAAAATACTGAGATTCAATTCTTTTCTGCAAAACCTAACCTTATGTAAGATTTGGCTGAGCACTGTATGTGCTTATTAATCAACAAAGTGGAAAAAAGGTAAATGCAATACTTTCTTTTTATCGGAGAAACTTAATAATATCTGGAAAAAGTTCAAACAATAACAGATTACGTCAGTTGCTTTCAACTATTTCTGCTGGTAATGCTAGCATTTATACGTTTTGTCAGTCAATTGGTTAGGTTTTCAGGCACAAAGCCTTGCCAAAAGTTATGGCAAGGCTTTGCATAGGTTTTGGCAAAATTCCTGATACTATTTTTATTCGAGCGAAGTCGTCAGCAGTTGTGAAACCAGCGTGTCTTTCGCTTTGTCGCGAAGTTGAGCCACATACGATTCTTTTTCAGCTACTTCCTTCATTGTTGCAATCATTTTGGGGATATGCTGGTTGATCTGCGCTTTCAGATCTTTCCATACCAGGTCATACCAGGGTTTTTCGACCGTATTGATTTTGTAGGGGAAACAGGGATAGTTGGTAAGGGTATGGAATTTGATGCGGGCTTCGTGCCGAAAATTGGTCATTACATAATGGAAGCCGTTTTCGGTGGCCGTAATTTTAAAATCATACAGGATATATCCTTGGGTCAGATCACTGGCGGCATTGACGTGGCTGGTGTACCGCAAAAATGAAGTTCCTTTGAGCTCACCGGTTGATTCATTTGTTTCGCGCAGGGCTTCTTTGGGCAGGTTGTCCTGATGCCAGGCGAGCATTCGTTTAAACATGTCTTCTTTTTCAAGTTTACCAACTGTAACTTCTCCGGTAAAGGCAAGCATCTCAGCTGCCTGCTGCGCTGCTGCTGCCAGACATACGGCAACTGCCATCCATACACTTAATACAATCCGTTTCATACACATACAAGAATAAGTTATACAACCATTTACATTCTTCTATACTTAATCCACACCGGGTAGTAAATCTGACCTTTTGAAGAGAGGTGTTAGTTTTGGTCAGGCCTGCGTGTACTGGCTCGTAAAAAGCTGGAGAACCGAACGAAAACTTTCCGCTTTTGTGTTGTCTTGTCGATGAATGCACAACTTTTTTCGACGAGTGTTTGATTTCCTCGGATCAGATTTAAAAATTATTCCTAGCGGAAGGCCTTCTGCTTATCTGTTTTCGGTGTAATTAACGTATTAACGGTCAGCTGATTGCAAAATTGAGCTTACATGTTGTCCTGAAAATAGTATGTTTTGAAAGGCCAAAAGGTGCCTGTGTGCTGACAGAATCGGATGCCGGAACCTAATGGAATGGATTGTGTTATAGGAAAAACTTACATATCGCAAAAAAGTAACCTTTGAGAGTATCCGACCGGGAAACGTGTGGAATTTGCGCCAGCATCTGGCAGACAATTTTGGTTAAAAACGTGTAGTTTCATTAGTCACCCAATCGGATAATTCCGTATTTTTGAGAGATTGTTTCGTCCGTTTTATGTGCGACAGGTACTCATTTAGTCTTCCCAGAGAAAAAATCGTTCGACGCTTTGGTATCAAAGTCGCCGGGGCGGTAGAGGCACAGTATAACATTTCGCCAGGACAAACCATTGCTGTCATTACCGACGAACAACCTCATCAGCTAACCCAAGCCACGTGGGGTTTACCTCAGGGCAATGGCGTGGTTTCACAGGTTTTTGTGAAGTCAACTACCGAAAAGCCAGTTGCCCGCACAGCCCAGCTTTTATCGAGGCGCTGCCTGGTTCTGGCCGATGGGTTCTATCTCTGGAAACGGGTGTCACGCAAAAGCCGGATTCCGTACCGGGTGACGCTGAAATGGAACATGCCGTTTGTGTTTGCGGGCGTCTGGCAAACACGGGACGAGGAACCTGGAAAAGTATATTGTGCACTGGTGGTTACGGATAGCAATGACCTGATCACACCTGTTTCGGACCGTATGCCGCTGGTATTGTCTTTGGAGCAGGAAAAAGAATGGCTCAAACTCGTTGCCGAATGGAGTGAGCTTACCCGGTACATTCTCCCATATGCTCCGGATAAAATGCGATTGTTTCCGGTTTCGGCCCAGGTGAACCAGCCGGAAATCAACAGTCCGGAACTCATCCTGCCTGCGCAACCCACCGATCAGTTTGGAAACTATGTTCTTTTTGAGTGAGCTTTGTCCAAAATAGTATCCCTGGAAAACTGAAAACCTGCTTTTCTTCAGTTTTGTAAAAAAAGAAACCACTCACCAGAGAGGCAAGTGGTCTTGCTTGTTGCCACTGACTGTCAACGGTTTATTGAACCGAATCCTGCGAAGTCGACGAAGTGTCCGTGTAAGGCGTAGTAGTGCTATCGGCATCGGTACCCATTTCGGTAGGGGCACCATTCGATTCCGAATTGGTACCATCCGTTTTGTCTCCACATCCGGTAAACGCAACGGTTCCTAGCACAATTGCGGTTGCTAACATTAATTTTTTCATATCCATAGCAAGGTTTAAAGGTTAATTGATCCGCTCGCGCTGTTTGTTACGAAAGCGGCTTTGCATAGTCAGAAAAATACGTGCCAGCTGGTCGGAAAACAAAAAAGCCACGACCGAAGCAGTGGCTTTTTTGTATGTGGCAATACTAATTAATTGGCACTAGTGTCAGCTGCTGCAGTGTCTACAGTAACGGTATCTGTAGTCATAACAGTGTCAGTTGTAGTTTCAATGGTAGCTGTAGAGTCAGTAGTAGTAGTTTCACCTTTTTCTCCACCACAAGCTGAGAAAGCAACAGTTCCAAATACGATAGCAGCAGCAACAAATAAATTTTTCATGTTGGTAATAAGGTTAAGGTTTAAGGTTAAAATCCGGGACTTTATACCTTATGTAAGGAAAGGTAACCCAGTATCCCAGAAAAATTTTATTTCTTTCCGAAGAAAGGTATCTATAAATAAGAAATATACTATTTTTTCGCGAATGGTGTCAAAAACAAACGCTGCACCAGTATTAGCGCAGCGTTTGCAGGTGTCTTACTTATTTTGCAGAATCAGCTTTGATAGAATCTATAGCAACTTCAGCTGTAGAGTCGATAGCTTCTGTGGCAGCTTCGGCAGTAGAATCAACTGCTTCAACAGCAGCGTCAGTAGCTTCGGCAGCTGGCTTTGAATCACAAGCAGAAAAAGCAACAGTTCCTAGAACGATAGCAGCAGCAACAAATAAATTTTTCATTTTTGCGTTTTTTGAGTTAGGTTTAAAATAAAATCCGGGACTTTATACCCAAAAGCCACAGAGGTAACCCATCGAAAATAAAAAATATTCGGGCGGGTTACGTTGCCATTCTTTTCGTATTAAAAGAGCCTTGCATGACCAAAGTCCAGTTTCAGTCGGAAGAAGAGCTATTGTCGGCCATTCGTGATGGTGACGAACGTGCCCTGGGGATCGTTTACAAGACGTATTTTCCGATGGTGCTGCACTTCATTTCGCATAACACAGGCACCGAGCAGGAAGCGAAAGACATTTACCAGGAATCGATGATGATTTTCTATGAAAACATGCAGAATCCTGATTTTGAACTCTCCTGCAAAGTCAAAACGTACCTGTATTCGGTCAGTCGCCGGTTGTGGCTCAAAAAGCTGACGCAGAAAAACCGGTACGTGGGTAAGATTGACGACTTTGAAAGCTTTATTCCGTTTGTCAAAGACGAAATCGACCCTGAAGAGCAGGACGCACAGTTCAAGGCGATGAACGAGGCACTGGGGCAGTTGGGTGAACCTTGCCGTACCATTCTGGAAGACTTCTTTATCAACGAGTTTTCCATGCAGCAGATTACCGACAAAATGGGTTACACCAATACTGACAACGCCAAAAATCAGAAATACAAGTGTCTGATGCGGTTAAAAAAGATCTTTTTTACAAAATACTCAGCTTAGTTGCGGTTTCAAATTCAGGTTCGAAAAATAGTATCATTTAAAATCGTAAAACCATCCCGAACCCAAAGCTCCGGACTGAGAACTATGAACCAAACGTATGATTAGCAAAGAAATATACGAACAAATAGAAAGCTACGTGGCCGGGCAAATGAATGCCTCGGAGAAGGGGGCGTTTGAGCAGCAACTGTTGCACGATACCCATTTGGCTGAGGAAGTTCGTCAACACCGGATGATGCTGGAAGGGTTTGCTACCTTCGGCCGTCGTACCAAGCTCAAAAAACAGTTTGACAGCTTCCATAAGGAATGGAAAGACGAAAGCAAAGAGCAGCCGTTTATCTATACGTATGGTGTACGGGCTTTCTGGCGCAAGCACATGGCAACCGTGGGCGTCGCTGCTTCCGTAGCCATCGTGACTGTGTTGAGCACCATACTGGTTACCAATTACTTACGTTCGCTGGAGCATCAGCAAGTAAGTAACTATGCCGAACTGAAAAAAGAGAACAACCATATCAAAAAACGCCTGAATGACTTGTCGGTCTCATTGCAACAGGAGGATCAGAAAGAATATGCGGCTAGTGCAACAGGGTTTATGATCTCGGCCAATGGATACATTGTCACCAACCGGCATGTGGTCAGTGAAGCAGATGAAGTATACGTCGAGTCAACCACTTATGATAATGTCAAGCAACGGTACAGAGCCAAGGTAGTTCACAAAAATCCGGCGCTGGACCTTGCCTTGCTGAAAATCACCGATTCTACCTTCAAGCCGTTGGCGTATATGCCGTATGCGCTGAATACCCGCGAGGCTGATTTGGGAGAGACGGTCTATACGCTGGCTTATCCGCGCGAAGATATTGTGTATGGCGATGGCGCCATCAGTGCGCACACGGGTAATGATGGTGATACGTCTAAATACCAGATTTCGGTGCCGGTAAACCCGGGCAACAGTGGCGCGCCTTTGCTGGATGCCAAAGGCAATCTGGTTGGAATCGTAACGGGCAAGAATCCGAACGAAGATGGAGCCGCGTTTGCCATCAAGTCCAAACATTTGTTTACGCTGGCCCGCGAAATCCCCTCCGATTCGCTGACCGAACCGCTGATGCTGCCCAAGAAAAACTATATGCATTACCTGCGCCGCCCTGACCAGATCAAAAAGCTGCAAGGGCTGGTCTTCAATGTGAAAGTATACAAAAAACAATAACGAAAACATAATTGAACGAAAAACCCGCCTTTGACCGAAGACGGGTTTTTCGTTTTTCAAGGATACTATTTTTTCAGGTATTTTCGAAAATTCCACACGGGGCGGTAGAGCAAATAATCCAGATCATACTCCCGGTCATAGGCTTCTTTTTCAAAACTGATGTTGTAATAGGCCTGCTTGTGTTGCATTCCCCGCAGCCGAAGCCACAGATACTCAGTCAGATACCAGATGTAAAACGGGATGACCAGCAGTTCGAGTTGCTGGCGAAGGTGTATCTGCTCGTGGTTGAGCAGCCGCTCATTTGATGCGTAATGTTTGTATTTGATCAATACAAACGGAAACAGTGCCATGCCATGCACCCACAAAAACGGAACGTGTATAATAATCAAGGTTTTGGAGAAACAAGTGTATGCAAATGCTATCCTTTCCGTAGCAAAAACCCTACCATCGGTTATATAGTTTCCTTATTTCTTCACAGACTCGATGTGCGCGTAATGGTGGTTGCAATGCCAGGTATACAACGAAACTACCTGACGCAAGGGAAAGGTGCGCTGGCTTTCGGGATGAAAATATGTGCGGTCAAAATCGGACTCTTTCATGGATTTGAGCAGAATCTCCCAACGTTTGTGCAAGGCGGTGATCAGTTGCAGGGATACTTCGACAGGCGTTTCGAGGCTGTCGGCCAGTTCGGCCCATTTGTTCTCCGCATATGGCTTAATGGTCGGGTTCTCCTCTGTCAGTGTTAACTTAAAGCGAATCAGCGCATTGCAGTGGCTATCGGCCAGGTGATGCACCACTTGCAGGGCCGTCCATCCATCCGGACGATAGGGGGTAGCCAGTTGCGCGGGCGTGAGCGAATGCACCAATGCGGAGAGTTTGGCCGGAAATGCGGCGATGGTTTCAATGCCTGTGGGTATGTCGGCAAATGAAATGGTTTTGACGAAGTCAAATTTGCCAACAGGATATTTTAACTGTTCTAATTCCATGAAAAATCAGAAGGGTTTTTACGTTTCTAACGATACTATTTTGGTTGGAAAATCAGGTCTCGGTTAGCCGGGTGGATAATCCTGCCCACTTGCCCGAAGGCGTCTTGCCAACGATATAGGCTTCGATTTCGATCTTGCCCAATTTGTACACCTGCACATCCGACAAGTTGGACAGCACCTTCTCCTTCAGTTCCTTGAATTTTTCCACTTGCTTTTTTTCCTCTTCCTGGTACCAGTCTTTCACTTCGGTTACACGCTTGAAAAAATCCTCCACCGACTGTGTTTCAACAGGCGTTTGCCGGCTTTTCCGGGCAAATTTTTTCACATCGACTTCGCTGAGAGGTTTGGCCCCGTTGAAATCCCATTCGAAATAGTCAAACGGTTCATCCGACTCACTGGGGTAGTACAGCTCTTCGGAAGCCTGCAAAAGTACCTGTTTGAGACTATTTTCTGTGTTTTCGACGGTGGTCATGGGCGTGCGGGAATGTTTCAGTCAAGTATAGGATTTGTTAGGCAGGAAGTCAACAGACAAAAAGAAATTGTAAAATTATTTTCGGTTGGCTACCGTTCACACCACCGGAATTTGTAAGTTTGTAGCCCCTTTTTGGGTAGTGGACGTTAGCGGTTTGTGACTGGGTTTTGTCTGTGGAGTTTCTACTTTAACTGTCATAGTAGTTGTACAATCCAGAATCAGGCCGCCGGTATCTGCACTAGCATTTTCAATTTACCAACACAACAAATCGTATGACTGCTGAAATTCACACAGACAAAGGCGTAATGAAGGTCATGTTTTTTGAGGAAGACGCCCCCGGCACGGTTGCCAACTTCGTAAAGCTTGCCAAATCAGGTTTTTACGATGGACTGACGTTTCACCGTGTCATTCCTAATTTTATGGTGCAGACCGGTGACCCTACCGGAACCGGAGGCGGAGGCCCCGGATATACTATTCCTTGCGAAACCACCGGAGGCAATCAGTTTCACGACCGGGGTGTGCTCTCCATGGCTAAACGTATGGAGCCCAACACGGGTGGTTCGCAGTTCTTCATTTGTCACAACCGCATGAATACCAAGCATCTGGATGGTGTGCATACCGTTTTTGGCAAAGTGATCGAAGGACTGGATGTAGTTGATGAAATCCGTCAGGGAGACCGGATGACCAAGGTAGTTATTATGGAAGATGCCAAATAATGCTTTCTGAGTACGGTCCTGCAAGGTTTTTTTAAACCTTGCAGGATTTCGGGAATCCTCCGTTTTTTATTGTAAATTTGTTTAGAGCCTCCTCAGGTCAACCGGGAGGTTTTCTTATCATAGAAGATACTATTTTTGAGTCAATTCGTGCTTTGACTTCTCTCACCTCTGCATCTTATGTTAGAACGTCCTGGAAAACCTGTGAAAAAAGCCTTTACCGACAACTCACGTTTTGCCCGAAGCGGAGCTCCTCGTTTTTTGGATGCTGACCTGGGAAAACTACCTCCACAGGCACCCGAACTGGAAGAAGCTGTACTGGGAGCTCTGATGCTTGAAAAAGACGCGCTGACGACAGTGATTGACATGCTCAAGCCGGATAGCTTTTATAAAGACTCTCACCAGGAAATTTACCGGGCTATTCTGGATTTATTTGCCCAGTCAGAACCGGTTGATTTGCTGACCGTCACCGAAAAGCTTCGCGAAATGGGCAAAATTGAGATTGTGGGTGGTGTCGGCTACATTGCACAGCTAACCAACCGCGTCAACTCAGCCGCCAACATTGAAGCCCATGCCCGGATTATCGGTGAAAAAGCCATCAAACGCGAACTGATTTCGCAAGCCTCTGAGATATTGAGGCACGCCTACGAAGATACAACGGATGTGTTCAACCTGATGGATTTTGCCGAGCAAGGCTTGTTCCAGATCTCCGAATCCAACATCCGGAAAAAAGTAGCCGGCATGCGCGACCTGATGCAGATCGCCATCAAGGAACTCGAAGCCAAGAAAGATCATAAAGATGGATTGACGGGCATACCGTCCGGCTTCAGTGCCCTGGATCGGGTAACATCAGGCTGGCAACGTTCCGACTTGATTATCCTGGCGGCACGTCCCGCCATGGGAAAAACCGCGTTTGTGATCTCGGCCATGCGCAATGCCGCTGTCATGTTCAATATGCCGGTAGCCATCTTCTCCCTGGAGATGTCTTCGGTACAGCTGGTCAACCGTCTGATTTCGGCCGAAGCGGAACTGGAGAGTGAAAAAATCAAGAAAGGAAACCTGGCCGCTTACGAATGGGAACAACTCCACGCCAAGATCCGTAACTTGGAAGCGGCGCCTATTTTTATTGATGATACACCGGCGCTTTCCATTCTGGAATTGCGGGCCAAATGTCGCCGTCTGAAAGCACAACACGACATTCAGTGTATCATCATTGACTACCTGCAGCTGATGAGTGGCGATTCGGGTGGCAAAAGCGGCGGTAACCGTGAACAGGAAGTTGCCCAGATTTCACGGGCCTTGAAAGGATTAGCCAAAGAATTGAACGTACCGGTGATTGCCCTTTCGCAGTTGAGCCGGGCTGTGGAAACCCGCGGTGGTGACAAACGCCCCCAACTATCCGACTTGCGGGAATCGGGTTCGATCGAGCAGGATGCGGATATGGTTGTGTTCCTGTACCGCCCTGAATACTATGGCATTACGCAAGACGAAAACGGCAACCCGACCACCAACATGGGTGAGGTAATCATTGCCAAGCACCGGAACGGCTCGCTGGAAAACGTGCCGCTGAAGTTTATCGGTAAATACACCAAGTTCTCCGACTGGGACGGTGCCGAATCGTTTACCAACCTGGCGGCACTGCCCAATACCGGCATGATTCCAGCCGAGTTTGACGACCAGTTGCCCAATGGCACCATTCGCCTGGGCAGCAAAGCCAACAGCCTGCCACCACAGCTCCCACCGGAACTGCTGGATGACAATCCTCCGTTCTAGTCTCGGAATTAGAAATAATATCTTTAGAAAATTCAAAACCCTCTGTTTTACATAACGGAGGGTTTTGTTTTACGGTAGTTGCTGAGCCAGTAGTTGATCAATAAAGTGGTCTGACTGGCCAGAATGAATAATGGAACTGCCAGATTTAGTACTGTTGAAAAACCTATACTTGCCTGTTCATAATAATTAAAGGCTGGTTTAAAAAGCCAAAGGAAAGTGACTACTAAAATGCAGACAAATAGATGAGTGCTGACAAGCCAGCGAGTCAACTTTTCCTCGTTCCAGACAATTGATTGGTATACGATGGCTAGCAAACTAAAATAGCTATACCAAAGACTTGAGAAAGACTTCAGCACCAGCAAACAATCAGATAGTTCCATGTCATCCGCAGATGTAGCGTTTTCTGGAGAATAAACCTTTTTGACAAAGGTTGCCAATATTAAAACCCCAAAAATGATACTAGCCTTCGTAAGTTGTTTGGCTGTTGTAAAAAATAGAACGGCAAATAACAGCGTTGCTATTCTATCCCAGTTGCCAGATGGAAAAAGTGACCAGATGTTAAGTTTGGGCGCCTGTGACAACGAAGGCCCGGCAATGTAGATATCAGATATAAAAAAAGGCGGATACAATAAATTATCCAGGAAAAATCTGTTGGTTATCAAGAAAGCCATCCCCGTCAGCCCTGTCAATGCGCTGCCCCAGAAACTAAGGACTCGGATACCTTTTTGAGTAGCATCTTTTCTTGTAATCCAGATAGTTATACAAAGAATAATGCTTTGAATAGCGGTAGCCAGACTAACTGTTATCGTGGACAGGACAGAGGCTGAATAATTACTGATAAAATCTGTTTCTAAACTTTGTGGTTTATTAAATACATCAGAAAGCGAAGAAACACTCTCCAGCTCAGGCGTTGCATCATTAAGCAAACCAACACTGCCAGTCATAACCCAGAATAAAACCATCAGCACAAACCCCACCCACCACAGCTTTTGCAGAAATGCAAGCTTTCGGCCTGATCCTGAAAGCTCGACTACACGTATCCACAATACACTTAAGGCGTATGGAAAAAAGAAGGCATTGATGGCAGAGGTAAACGAATGGGGAAGTAAAAACGCACTTTCACCAGTTGGCTGTGTATACAAGCCAATCGCCCATACGAGGCTCACTACCAGTATGGGCAAGATGCCCAGCCAGATACTTGCTGTGTAGTATGTTTTTGTATTCATGAACAAGACAGAAAAATAGTATTTCTGAAAACGCGAAAACCTCAGTAATCAGCTGAGGTTTGGTAGTGAGCACGATTGGGGTAAAGCCATATCTACCTGTATGTTAACACATGGCAATTTTATCGACGCGGTTTTGGTGGCGGCCGCCTTCAAACGGTGCCGTCAGAAAGGCCGTTACGCAGGCTTTGGCTACATCCACACTCACAAACCGTTCGGGCAGGCACAGCACATTGGCGTTGTTGTGCTTGCGGGCCAGTTCGGCAAGCTCCACCTGCCAGCACAAGGCGGCCCGGATGCCCTTATGTTTGTTGGCGGTGATGGCTACCCCGTTGCCGCTGCCACACACCAGAATTCCAAACTCAAACTCTTGGTTTTCAACAGCGGTTGCCAGGGGGTGTACAAAATCAGGATAGTCAACCGAGGCTGTGCTGAACGGACCAAAATCGTTGACTTCGTGGCCTTGCTCAGTGAGCATTGTCTTGATGGCTTCTTTGTAGGTAAATCCGGCGTGGTCGCCGCCAATGGCTATTTTCATACAACAGGTCAGGATAGGTTTATGTGCTGGCAAAGATATTATTTTTACCAACATGACCACACCTTTCCCGGATGGCTAAAATTAATTCAGCCAGGCACTATGCAAGATAATGCCTGGCTGAAAGCTGGAAGAAGGAACTACTATTTTACTTCCGCGGGAAAAATGACTTCTACGTCCGTTTCGCCTTTGGTAATCGGGTCGTTATCCGTTTTGGCCGGATAGTCAGTTGCAGGTTTGTGCTTCAACGTAATGGTCAGTGTTCCCGGACTAGTCGCCGCCGCCGCAGTGGCTAGGGTTGCGGTGGTACCCAACGGTTTGCCGTTTTTGTCAGCGTTCCGACCTGAAACTGTGACGGGCAAGCCGCTGGAGGCCACATAATACACTTCGTGTTCGTCTGATTCTTCCGTTTCTATTTCAGGCGTTATGTCTTCGGCAGGGCTCACACTTTCATTGATAAAACGTAGCTTGGTGGTATAGGTAGTATTGGCCGCCAATGAAAGCAAAGAGGGACTGAACACCGGTGCATTGCCGCCTTCGCCATCCAGATCCTTGTACGAAATCACAATGGGTGAACCACTCGTTGGGGTCAATGTGAATTCAACGGTGGTAAATTCTTCCCCTTCATTGACAGGATCGGGATCGTCTTCTTTCGAACATCCGGCGGCTAGCAACACTACGGCTAACCCTAACCAATAGGTATTTTTCAAAAAAGTACTCATCATAGCATGCAAGGTTTAAGTGAAGCGAATGCAATTGTGTTGCAAATATAACAAACGAAATCTATGTTACAATGTTGCAAAAGATTTTTGTGCGGAAGAATGAAATTAAAAACGCCGTTTTCATGGCTGACCATAAAAACGGCGTTCGGGAAAGGGCAGGTAAGTCTTTTATTTCGGCGAAGCTTTCGAGGGTTCCGGAGTTGCGACTGTCTCTGCCGCGGGCAGTTTGCCGCGGTTACTGAAAGCGATGACAATGATGACAATTCCCGCCAACACTGCCGGAATGCTGAGCCACTGCCCCATGTACAGTGGAAGATCGTTTTCGAAAGCTACCTGCGGCTCTTTCAGGAATTCATACGCGAAGCGTAGCCCGAAGCAGATAATCAGGAACAAGCCCAGCAATAATCCCTGCGGCGTGCGGGCCTTGTACCGATTCCAGAGCCAGAACAGAAACAGGAAAAGGAAGAAACACGAAATGGATTCGTACAACTGCGCGGGGTGCCGTGGAACACCGTAGACGCTGACCGCCGCAACCGTTTCGCCTTTTTCGCTGGTGACAGTTGGGGAAAAGGGCTTTGAGGAAATATTCCAGTCAAAATTATCGCGCACATCCTTGCTTTGGCCCAGCGCTGTAGGCACATCGCGTTGCGCGAAGCTATTGATATCGGTATTGGCAAATTCTTTTTCCACAAATGTCTTTACCGTAAGCGGTACAAATGTCTGCTCGCCGACAACCGTGTCTTTTTTGGTGGCATCCCGCTCAGTGCGCACTTTCAGTACCTGGTCGGTATACGGAGTCATGATGGCACTGCGGGCCGGGCCGGCAAAGACAAAGCCCCACGAGGCATTGGTGGGTTTGCCGATAATCTCGGCGTTCATCAGGTTGCCCAACCGGATCAGGCAGCCGCACAAGGCCACAATAATGACAATGCGGTCGGCTACCCAAAGGTACGTCTGGCCGGATTTTTTCTTTTTGCGGACGTAAAGCCAGAAGGTAAACAGAATAGCAATGGCTGCACCGTGGCTAGCCAGGCCGCCGTGCCAGATTTTGAATATTTCCAGAATATGCTCCCAATCTTTGAAATATTGTTCCGGCTCATAAAACAGCACATGACCCAGTCGGGCTCCGATTACAGTGGCCAGCACCATGTAGACCGTTAGCGTTTCGACATCTTCGGCGGGTTTGCCTTCTTTTTTGAAAATGTAAAATAGTATCTGCTGGCCAATCAAAAACCCAAGGGCAAAGAACAAGCCATACCAGCGGGGTTCGAGCAGAAAACCGAAAACTTCGGCATGAAAGATTTCGGGCGAAACATCCCAGATAATAAAAGAAAGCATGCGTTATGAAAAAAAATGAACCAATGATGGGAAGGAGGCAACGCGTGTTGCCCCGCAAAGATAGGAATGATTAAGAATAAATGATGTTTGCCAACGCGTCGAATGAAGGAGTTTTGCGTTTTTGGGAGATATTATTTTGTGATTTCTCTTTCAGCCAACCACGCACTTGTCTATTTAACCTCCTCGTAATCAATGTCAATGTAGTCGCCGCCCCGGGACGAGTTTTGTTTCCGTTGGCTGTTTTTATCCGTATGGTAATCCACTTTGATTTCACCTTCGCGGCGACGGGGCGGTTGCTGATGGCGCATTTGCTTGTCCATCGCCCGCATGCCAAGCATCCAGAAAATGCTTCGGAACAAGAATCCACCCACCCGCGATAGCAGGTAGATGATCAGTAAGGTTATCAGAATATACTTCAGCAATGTCTTATCAGTTTTTTATGATACAACGGATAAAGAAACAAAATATTCTAACTGAAAACAAAGAGGCTGTCCGGAATCGTTCCACGGGCCAGCAAAAGTATGCGTTCAAACCAAGGAGGTTTTTCCGGTCGGAAAGATACTATTTGCAAACAAAACACCCATTGCGGAATGCAATGGGTGTTGACGTGTCGGCTCAGCGGCTCAGGTACAGGTTTCGTTCGGAATATACTTTCTGGAAGAAGTCGTCATCCAGGTCGTCAATGAAATAGATGGCTTCGCCGGTCGATTTCATCTCGGGACCGAGCTCTTTGTTTACATTCGGAAACTTGTTGAACGAGAACACCGGCAATTTGATGGCGTATCCTTGTTTTCGAGGATTGAAGTCAAAGTCTTTTACTTTCTTCTCGCCCAGCATCACTTTGGTGGCGTAGTTGACATACGGCTCGTCGTAAGCTTTGCAAATGAACGGCACCGTACGCGACGCCCGCGGATTGGCTTCAATGATGTACACTTTCTCGTCTTTCACCGCAAACTGAATGTTGATCAGTCCGACGGTGTTGAGTGCCAGCGCAATCTGCTTGGTGTATTTTTCGATCTGCTTGATTTCCAGCGCACCCAGGTTGAACGGAGGCAGCACCGCATTGGAATCGCCCGAGTGAATGCCCGCCGGCTCGATGTGTTCCATGATTCCGATGATGTATACATCCTCGCCGTCACAAATGGCGTCGGCTTCGGCTTCAATGGCACTTTCCAGGAAATGGTCAAGCAGCACCTTGTTATCGGGCATATCCTTGAAAATGTCAACCACGTGGTTCTCCAGTTCCTTTTCATTGATCACAATCTTCATTCCCTGTCCGCCCAGTACATAACTCGGACGCACCAGCAACGGGAAGCCCAACTCGCGGGAAAGCTCGATGGCCTCGTCGGCATTCTGAACGGTTCCAAACTTTGGATACGGAATGTTGTTCTCTTTCAGCAAGTTGGAGAAGCTACCCCGGTCTTCGGCCAGATCCAGCGATTCAAAATTGGTTCCGATGATTTTGATGCCATAACGGTGCAGTTTTTCGGCCAGTTTCAGCGCCGTTTGTCCACCCAGCTGCACAATCACACCTTCCGGTTTCTCGTGCTGAATGATGTCATAAATGTGCTCCCAGAAGACCGGCTCAAAATAGAGCTTGTCCGCAATATCAAAGTCGGTCGAAACTGTCTCAGGGTTGCAGTTGATCATGATGGTTTCGTAGCCGCATTCTTTGGCTGCTAGAATTCCGTGCACACACGAATAGTCGAACTCGATGCCTTGTCCGATCCGGTTCGGTCCGGAGCCTAGCACAATGATCTTTTTCTTATCCGAAACAATGGATTCATTGTCAGGCCCGGCAATGGTTTCGCCTTCCGGTGCCAATGCGAAAGTTGAGTAGTAATAAGGCGTCTTGGCTTCAAATTCAGCAGCGCAGGTATCCACACATTTGTACACCCGCTTGATACCCATATCGTTCCGCTTCTTGTATACTTCGCTTTCGTAGCATTCGAGTAGGTGGGCAATCTGGCGGTCGGCGTAGCCTTTGTTTTTGGCTTCGAACATCAGCGAAGCTGGTATGGTATCCAGATCGTATTTCTGGATTTCCTTTTCGAGCATCACCAGTTCTTCCACCTGATTGAGGAACCAAGGGTCAATTTTGGTCAGCTTCTGAATGGTTTTGAACGGAATGCCCAGCTTGAAGGCGTCGTAAATATGGAACAGACGGTTCCAGCTCGGGTGCTCCAGGCTGTGTAGCAACTGTTCCTGATTGGTGAGTTCTTTGCCATCCGCACCGAGTCCGTTCCGCTTGATCTCCAGCGACTGACAGGCTTTTTGCAACGCTTCCTGGAAATTGCGTCCAATCCCCATCGCTTCCCCTACCGATTTCATCTGCAAGCCCAGGCTACGGTCGGCTCCCTTGAATTTGTCAAAGTTCCAGCGGGGCACTTTCACGATCACATAATCAATGGCCGGTTCAAAATAGGCCGAGGTAGTTTTGGTAATCGCGTTTTTCAGCTCATCCAGGTTATAGCCGATGGCTAATTTCGCCGCAATCTTCGCAATCGGGTAGCCGGTTGCCTTTGATGCCAATGCTGACGAACGCGAAACCCGTGGATTGATCTCAATGACTATGATCTCGTCATTGGCCGGGTTTACCGCAAACTGGATGTTGCACCCGCCCGCAAACTTGCCAATGCCATCCATGGTTTTGATGGCCAGGTCGCGCATTTTCTGGTACAGCGTATCGGGCAGCGTCATCGCTGGCGCCACCGTGATGGAATCGCCGGTATGGACGCCCATCGGATCAAAATTCTCAATGGAACAGATGATGATAAAGTTGCCATTGCTGTCCCGCAATAATTCCAGTTCGTATTCTTTCCAACCCATGATGCTTTGCTCCACCAGCACTTCGTGAATAGGCGAGGCGTGTAAACCGGCATTTAAGGCCGCATCAAACTTGGCCGGGTCGTTCACAAAGCCACCTCCGGTACCTCCCAGTGTAAACGACGGGCGAATCACCAGCGGAAACCCGATTTCCTGCGCAATTTCCTTGCCTTCCAGGTACGAACGAGCCGTACGGCCTTTGCACACATTTGCGTCCAGTTCCATCATTTTCAGACGGAATTTCTCCCGGTCTTCGGTCGTTTCAATGGCGTGGATGTCCACACCAATGATCCGTACCCCGTATTTTTTCCAGATACCGGCTTTTTCACAGTCAATCGCCAGGTTCAGTGCCGTTTGTCCACCCATCGTAGGCAGTACCGCGTCAATCTTGTGTTTTTCCAGAATCTGACGGATGTACTTCTTTTCCAGCGGCCACAGATACACATGATCAGCGGTCACTTTGTCGGTCATAATCGTTGCCGGATTGGAGTTGATCAGCACCACTTCGATGCCTTCTTCGCGTAGCGAACGAGCTGCCTGCGAGCCGGCATAATCAAATTCACACGCTTGTCCGATGATAATGGGACCAGAGCCAATAATAAGGATAGATTTGATCGAATTGTCTTTGGGCATTTTGGAAAGGTTGGAGGTAGGTTAAAAATCCCGCAAAGTTAATGCAAAAACCAATACAGGGTACGAAGTTTTTCAAGAAAAAATAGTAACTTACAATGATAGAAGAATTGCCCGAAAAATAGTATCTTGTAGTAATCAAAAACCTTTAGCTATGTGTGGCCGCTATTCCGTAATTTTAGACGAATCCGTTATTGCTCAGGCTTTTAAGGCCAAACTCAGCCGCCCGGTTCCGGCGCAGTACAATGCATCTCCGGGTCAGTACCTTCCGGTGATCACCAGCGAAAAGCCTTCCGAAGTTCAGTTGTTCCGCTGGGGATTTATTCCCGGTTGGGCCAAAGAAGAAAACGTAGGCTACAAAATGACCAATGCCCGTGCCGACGGCATTGAAGAAAAAGCATCCTTCAAAAAAGCCGCTCAGAAACAGCATTGCCTAGTACTGGCCAACAGCTTTTTTGAATGGAAACAAAATAGTACCGGCAAAAACGGCAAAACCCCATACCTCATTCACCCGACAGACCAGCCGATATTTGCCATGGCCGGCATCTGGAACCGCTGGACCAACTACGAAACCGGCGAGGAGATTCCGACGTTTGCCATCATTACAACCGAAGGCAACGAGCTGATGCATTCGATTCACGAACGGATGCCGGTAATCCTGCCGCAGCCATCGGCGTTGCAATGGCTCGATGTCCAAACTGGCAATCAGCTTTCGCTGCTACGCCCGTACGACCCCGCGCAGATGGAAGCATTTGAAGTGACACGTGAGGTAAACAAAACCATCCACAACTACCCTCAACTGGTAGAGCCTTTGGGTGAAGTGCTTCGGGTGCAAGCCGGCGTAGCCTCCTGAAGCCTGGAACTGTTGCAATAAAAAATCTTCTGCCGGAGTAGTTCTGCCTGATTTTGCTTACTTTTCGCGCCCAGAATCAAGCACTAGTTTCCTATGCAAAAGATTATCATTGCCGCACTGTGCCTGCTGGCGGTTTCGGCTCAGGCACAACTCAAAGTCCATCCTCTCTTTACCGATCATGTGGTTTTGCAGCAAAATGTTGCCGTACCGGTATGGGGCACAGCAGCCAAAGGCGAAAAAATTAGTATCGTTTTTCAAGGCAAAACCCTGACTACCACAGCCAATGCCAAAGGTGAGTGGGAAATCAAGCTCCCGGCTACGACCGCCGGTGCCACCGCCAACCTGACCATTACCGGCAAAAAAGAGAAAGTTACACTGACCGATGTGGTATTTGGAGATGTATGGCTGTGTTCGGGTCAGTCGAATATGGAATGGGCTGTTAACAACAGCAACCACTACGAGCAGGAAAAAGCCGCAGCGACCGACGCGCAGATCCGGCACTTCAAAGTAGACAGAGGTACGAATACTGTAGCTCAAGCAAGCATTCCGGCAGCCAACTGGCAGGTAGCGTCTCCGGCCAATGTTGGCAATTTTACCGCCGTGGGTTATTTCTTTGCCCGTGAACTCCGCAAATACCAAAATATTCCCATCGGTTTGCTGAACTCATCCTGGGGCGGCACCCGCATCGAATGCTGGATGAGCCTGCAAGCCCACGGCTACAAAACGCTGGACGATGCCAAAAGCTACCACCAGGCCGAAGAAGCCCGCCGTCGGGCCGATATTGCCAACTACCACTCCGACATTCCGACCGAAGACATTGGCATACAGAATGGCAAGGCTGTTTGGGCGGCTATTGACGCTGACGATTCCCGATGGAAGACCATGCAACTGCCCGCGTGGTTTGCCGGTGAAGGCAAGGATAATTTTGATGGCGTGTTCTGGCTGCGCAAATCGTTTGAATTGCCCGCCAGTGCGTTGGTCGAATCTTCGCTGAACCTAGGCACCTTTGCCGATGCAACGCAAGTATGGATCAATGGCTTCCCCTTGGATACAACAAGCCAGCCTACATACAAACTGCGCAAGTATACCATTCCGCCTTCGTTGCTGAAGGCGGGTAAAAATGTGGTTACCGTCCGGATTTATGATGCTGGCGGTGCTACCAACAGCTGGAATGACGGCAACGACGTATGGATTGAAAATGCTTCAGGCAAGACTTCGTTGCGGGAAGGCTGGAAATACAAAATGGTCAAATTTCAGTATTTGCCCAACGAACAGTTTAACACAGCTCCGGTGCTGATTTACAACGCCATGATTACGCCATTGCATAAATTTCCCATCAAAGGAATTCTGTGGTACCAGGGCGAATCGAATGCCGAGGCCATGCCCGATGCCAAAAACTACCAGAAACAACTGGCCAGCCTGGCTACCGACTGGCGACAGAAATGGGGCCAGGGTAATGTGCCTTTTCTGGCTGTCCAGCTGACGAGTTACGGCGAAAATACACCCAAACCCAGCGACAACGTCTGGGCTGTTTTACGCGAATCACAGGAAAAGGCAATCCAGAGTATTCCCAACGCAGCACTGGCAATAATTATGGATGCGGGCAACCCGCAGGACATACATCCACGGGACAAACAAACCGTGGGGTATCGGCTTTCGCTGGCGGCCCGTGAACGGGCGTATGGTGAGAAAATCAACGGAATCAGTCCGTCGTATGAACGCATGGCCGTGGAAGGAAATAGTATCCGGCTGACATTCAAAACCTCCGGCAGCCAATTGATGGCAAAAGACCGGTATGGGTATCTGAAAGGGTTTGCAATAGCGGGAGAAGACAGGAAATTCCACTGGGCAACGGCTCGTGTGGAAGGCAACGAGGTGATCGTTTCGTGCCCCGCAGTTGCCAAACCGGTAGCCGTGCGATATGCCTGGGAATCAAGCCCAGTGGACGCCAATCTGTACACTGCCGATGGCTTGCAGGTAGGCTCCTTCCGGACGGATAGTTGGTGAGAAACACGTTTTAGAACTGCTTTTATCCGATCAATTACACTAATCCTCGGAAGCCCAATGACCCACGAACAACTTAACCATGCACGAACGGAATTGTCCGTAAAAGCTAAAAATGGCATGGACTTTATACTGGCTGCAACGATTATCTGGATAGCGGCAACCCTTTTATGGACCCTGCCGATACCTGCGTACAACAAATCCGTTTTTCAGTTCATTGCGAGTGGTCCTTTGCTGCCAATGGCCTTCGGATTTTCGAAGCTTTTCAAAACCGACTGGAAAGTAAAAGGCAATCCGCTGCAACCATTAGGTCTTTTGTTAAACTTTGCCCAGTTTTTTTATTTTCCCTTGTTGGTATTTGTTCTGCTGAAAATGCCCGACTATTTTATGATGACCTACGCAATTATCACAGGAGCCCATTTTTTTCCTTATGCGTGGTTTTACAATACCAAATGGTTCGGCCTATTTGCAGGTATTATTGCCCTGGGTGCTTTGGCAATGGGTCTCTACCTGCCCGCTGAGAAAATGTATCTGATCGGGACTTTTACCTGCGTTTCCCTGATCATCCTATTCACTCTTCTGATGGTTGATTACAGATCTAAGAAAGCCGGATGGCAGCCGCATGCCTGAGCGGGGTTTTTACTTCTGAAAAGATACTGTTTTGCCAATACAAACAGAAACGCCTGACTAATGCATGTAGCCAGGCGTTTCTGTTTATGGAAAGTCAATGCTTATTTCGCTACTGACTGGCGGATGATGTTCAGCGCCGCACCTGCTTTGAACCATTCGATCTGTTGTTCATTGTAGGTGTGATTCACTTTGATTTCATCTTTCGAACCGTCTTTGTGATTCAATACAACGGTTAGTTGGACGCCCGGAGCAAAGCTGGTCAGACCGATGATGTCGATGCTGTCATCTTCCTGCACTTTGTCGTAATCGGCCGGATTGGCAAACGTCAGTGCCAGCATGCCTTGCTTTTTCAGGTTGGTTTCGTGGATACGGGCAAAGGATTTTACCAGAATCACACGCACACCCAGGAAGCGAGGTTCCATCGCGGCGTGTTCACGAGACGAACCTTCACCGTAGTTTTCGTCACCAACCACGATAGAGCCAATGCCCGCTGCCTTATAGGCCCGTTGTACTTTCGGTACTTCATCGTAACCGCCGGTCAGTTGGTTTTTCACTTTGTTGGCCTCGTCGTTTACAAAGTTAATGGCACCGATCAACATGTTATTCGAGATGTTGTCCAGGTGACCACGGTATTTCAACCACGGGCCAGCCATGGAAATATGGTCAGTGGTACATTTTCCTTTGGCTTTGATCAGCAGCTTCAGTCCGTGCAGATCGGTTCCTTCCCAGGCTGCAAACGGATCAAGCAATTGCAGACGGTCTGATTTGGGATCAACCAGCACCTGTACTTTGCTGCCATCTTCGGCAGGTGCCTGGTAACCTGCATCTTCCACTGCATATCCTTTGGTAGGTGCTTCCAGACCGGTTGGTTCGTCCAGCATCACTTCCTGTCCGTCTTCGTTGATGAGTTTGTCTTTCATTGGGTTGAAAGTCAGATCACCGGCAATGACCATCGCCGTTACGATTTCCGGAGACGCCACAAACGAACGGGTAGCCGAAAGTCCGTCGTTACGTTTGGCAAAGTTACGGTTGAATGAAGTGATGATCGAGTTGGCACGGTTCGGATCGTCGATGTGACGGGCCCATTGTCCGATGCAAGGGCCGCAGGCATTGGCCATGACCACACCACCAATGCTCTCAAAAATGCCCAGCAATCCGTCACGTTCGGCAGTAAAGCGTACCAGTTCCGAACCAGGTGTTACAGTGAATTCAGATTTGGCTTTCAGTTTTTTGGCTGCTGCCTGTTTGGCAACCGAAGCCGCGCGGGTCATGTCTTCGTACGAAGAGTTGGTGCAAGAACCGATCAAGCCGACGTCGAGCTTCTGAGGATAATTATTTTCTTTGACGGCTTGTGCGAATTTGGACAAAGGCCACGCCAGATCAGGCGTATACGGTCCGTTGACATACGGCTCCAGTTCAGACAAGTTCAGTTCCAGCACCTGATCATAGAATTTGGCCGGATCAGCATAAACTTCGGCATCCGAACGAAGGTTGTCTTTCACCTTGTCGGCTTCGGCAGCCACATCGGCACGGCTGGTAGATTCCAGGTATGATTTCATTTTGGCATCGTACGCAAAGATAGAGGTGGTGGCCCCGATCTCGGCACCCATGTTACAAATGGTTCCTTTACCCGTTGCCGACAGGCTTTCAGCGCCTTCGCCAAAGTATTCGACGATGTAGCCCGTTCCGCCTTTTACTGTCAACTGACCGGCAACCCAAAGAATAACGTCTTTGGCAGAAGCCCAGCCACTGAGTTTGCCGGTTAATTTTACCCCGATCAGTTTTGGCATTTTCAGTTCCCATGCCAGGCCCGCCATCACGTCACAGGCATCCGCACCACCAACCCCGATGGCAATCATGCCCAAACCGCCAGCATTCGGTGTGTGTGAATCGGTACCGATCATCATACCACCCGGAAACGCGTAGTTTTCAATTACTACCTGGTGGATGATCCCCGCGCCTGGTTTCCAGAATCCAATTCCATATTTGTCAGATACTGAAGCCAGAAAATCGTATACTTCCTTATTAATGTCTTTGGCTACGGCTAAATCGGTTGCCGCACCTACTTTCGCCTGAATCAGGTGGTCGCAGTGCACCGTGCTGGGAACCGCTACCTGAGCCCGGCCGGCCTGCATGAATTGCAGCAGCGCCATCTGGGCTGTGGCATCCTGCATGGCAACCCGGTCCGGGGCAAAATCCACGTAATCTTTGCCTCGTTCGTAGGCTTTGGTTGGCGTTCCTTCAAATAAGTGACCATATAAAATCTTCTCAGCCAGCGTCAATGGGCGACCTACCACCTTACGGGCAGCGGCAACCCGCTCGCCCATGCGGGCATACACGCCCTTAATCATTTCAATATCAAAAGCCATATTCAGTAAATTGAGGGTTAAAAATTCAAGTTAAGGTCATTTTTCAGGTTTGCACGTGCAAGATTACACGACGGTCGCGAAATTACCAAAACGGATTCAATTTTAATAATATTTGGCATTTACACCTTCCGGCGCCATTTTTCACCGGGCAGGTTTTGCGTTTTCCGGAGATACTATTTTGGCAAGCCGGAGATGGCAACGATAATCCGTTCGTTGGCATAAAGCTAGGTTCGGTTGCTTGCCCATCCCGTCATTGGTAAGAATTTACTTGTTTCCCGTTCTGCCTTCCCCATTTGGCAGAGACGTAACTCCCGGGATTTTACGGTTTCAAAAGCTACTATTTTTCCGGTAAATCTTACCTGACTTTTTTTCTGCACCCTCTTCCTCGCTCCTTCCATAATCCCTAGAAATGTTACATGCGTAACCAAACCCGCTTTTCTTGTATGGGTTTCGGGGGTTACCTCTTGTAAATTGGATATACCGAATTGAGATAACTACCTGAGTGCCATGATTGAAGAAAACCATTTAAATAACAGGATTTTGAGCGATTTAGCTCCAGTTGCGGCACAGAAGGCTGTAGCCTATATCCGGCGGCAGAAGTTGAAAGCGATAGCGTCAATGCCTGGATGTATTCAAAATTCACTTGACACAGAATTCAGAATGCGTGTAAGCAGACCATTTGAAAAACGACAGAAGCCAAATATTACGAATTGTATTACCAAAAATTAATCATCATCCATAACCCGAGTTTCTTTAACCAGTGAAAGAAATGAAAACGATACAGAAATTCTTACAGGCTTTTGTAGTGGTAGCGGCCCTGTTGCTGATGGGCCAGCCAGCCAATGCTCAGTGTACGGTGCGTTCAGTAGTAAAAAACACTTGTCATAATTATACAAATGGGAGTATCGCGCTTCAGGTGCAGGGCGTTGCTCCCTTTCAGTTTCAGTGGAGCAACGGCAATCGGGAGCAAAATCTTGAAAATCTGTCCGAAGGTTCATACTCGGTTACCGTGACCGACGCCAAAGGATCCCGGACTACGCATTCAGTAAAAGTTAACAAGTATCAGCCTCTGCAGGTGACATCTGTTCAGAATGGCACCCGTGTCACTGCGAAGGTTACGGGTGGTAAGGCTCCATACCTGTATCACTGGATATCACTTTCTGCTAACCGAAAAAATATAGCCGCTGGAGAATCCACTCAACTTGGCAAGGGCAATTATTTGCTAGTCATAGAAGATAGTAACGGATGTAGTGAATCTCACAAGTTTAAGATCAACTAATCCTCTTCCATACAATCGTATACCATAAAGCTGCACAGCTATGAAGATACAGAATTACAAATTTTTATTATTGGTATTGGTAAGCCTGTTTTTGTCATTTTATAATGCTAGCGCACAAGAGGTGACCATCCAGGAGCCTGTCCTGGCAACACCCATCTCTTGTGCAGGGGTTGCGGATGGTACTCTTACCGTAACAATAGACACCTCGGGAGGAGGCATTACACCTCCGTTCAATTATACTATCGTACGGATTTTTCCTGCGACACCTCTATTTACGCAACAGGTAAGTAGCAACGAGTTATCTGTAACTTTTACGGGTTTACCCCAAGGTACTTATGTCGTTGCTGTTGAAGATGTTAATTTGGTGAGTGATGATACTCAGACACTTGTGGCTAACAAGAATGTTGTAAATACAGCATTGAATTCCTCTACCAACGTATTGTGTTTTGGCGCAGCCACAGGTGCATTTACTGTCCGAGGTTCGGGTGGACTAAATACTAACTATGATTTCGAGATCACAGGTCCATCTTTTCCCAGTGGTAGTGGGTTTATAGGCAGTGGTGCAAAGACACAAACGTTTAATAATCTGCTGGCAGGTACGTATTCCGTGGTTGCCCGTGATGAAAATGGTTGCGTTGACCCAACACCACTGAGTGTTGTCATCACCCAGGCTACCCAGATTGCCATTAGCGTATCTTCTAAAACCGATCCGCTTTGTGCTGGTAATGCCAATGGTAGTATTTCCGTTTCGGCTACGGGGGGGACTCCCGGTTACCAATACTCCATAGATGGCGTAACTTTTGGTAATTCAAATACTTTTAGCGGATTAACCGCAGGTACCTATGACATTTCGGTCAGAGACAACCGCGGATGTGTTGAAATACTATCCGGTATTGTATTAACTGACCCCGCTGTATTGGCGATTGCCCTTGACTCCCAGACAGATATTGATGGTTGTTTTGGAGATGCTACTGGGGAGATTCAGGTGACTGCCTCAGGCGGTACGGCTCCGTACGCGTATTCCATTAATGGGGGAGCATTTACATCCAACGGCGGATTATTCACAGGTTTAGCAGCGGGTACGTATACAATCGTAGCCAGAGATGCCAATGGTTGTACTATAAATTTAGCACCCGTTACATTGACACAACCTGCTCAGGTAGCCATCAGCTTACAATCGCAAACCAATGTGTTGGGTTGCTTTGGTGACGCAACCGGTGATATCACAGTTGTCGCTACCGGCGGTCAACCTGCATACGAATATTCCATCGACGGTGGCACTACTTACCAGCCTTCTGCCACATTCAGTGGTTTGACTGCTGGCAGCTATACTATTCTGGTCAGAGATACCAAAGGATGTACTGCAACGCTACCCAATATCACCATAACCGAGCCATCTCAGCTAGACCTGGTGCTCAGTAACTCACAGAACCCGCTTTGTAACGGGGATTCCAATGGCTCCATTACAGTTACGGCTTCGGGTGGACAGCCTGGTTATTCTTATTCGGTGAATGGTGGTACTTTCCAGGCAAGCAATACATTTTCTGGCTTGCCTGCCGGTAGTTACACCGTTACTGTGCGGGATAGTAAGAATTGCGAAGCTATTCTTCCAGCAATCATTTTAAATCAACCGAGTATATTAACCCTCAGTGTTTCTTCTCAGCAAGACGTTCAAAATTGTTTCGGTGATGCTTCAGGTTCCATTACTGTAGCCGCAACCGGGGGTACTACGGCTTACGAATATTCCATTGACGGAGGCAGCACCTTCCAGGCATCACCAACCTTTGGTAGTTTGACCGCCGGTAGCTATACTATTTTAGTACGCGATGCCAACAATTGTACCACTACCGTAAGCACTACCATTAATCAGCCACCGGTGTTAGCGTTGAGCCTGTCGAGCCAGACAAACATCCTGGGGTGTTTTGGGGATGCGACGGGTAGCATCACCGTAACGGCTACGGGTGGTACGCCGGGTTATGAATACTCAAGAGACGGTTCTACCTTTCAGACATCTGCAATCTTTAACGGTTTGCCTGCGGGTAGTTATACCATTACTGTACGAGACACCAGAGGGTGTACGGCGACGGTAGCTGTAACCTTGACACAACCTACTCAGTTGACGGCATCGCTGGCGGCGCAGACGAATATTCTGTGTTTTGGTCAGAGTACAGGTTCTATTACAGTAAATGCAACGGGTGGTACAGGTGTATTGTCATACTCTATCGATGGCAGTACGTTTGGTGCTTCCGGCACATTCAATGGTTTGACGGCAGGGTCGTATACGGTTACTGTTCGCGATGCCAATGGTTGTACAACGACCGTTCCGGCTACGCTCTCCCAGCCTACCCAACTGGCTGGCTCCATTACGGTACAACAAAACATTTCATGTAGCGGCGGAACCAACGGAACCATTACTGTATCGGCTACAGGCGGTACTGCACCTTACACATTCTCAAGGGATGGTGTGACTTTTGTATCCAATAGCGGAAGCTTCACCGGTTTAACGGCGGGTAGCTATACGATTTCCGTACGCGATGCGAATAACTGTACGTCTACCATCGGAACCGTTACGTTGACCGAACCGACTGCGTTGCAATTAACCGTAAGCGCAACTACTAACGTCAATTGTAACGGTGGCAATACCGGTTCGGTAACGGTATCGGCAACGGGTGGTTCATCAGGGTATCAATACTCCATTGACGGAGGCAGCACCTTCCAAGCATCGGCTACGTTCAGTGGTTTGACAGCCGGTAGCTATACCATTACCGTACGCGATGCAAACAGCTGTACCACTACCGTTGCTGCGACGATTACTCAACCGGCAGCACTGGTGGTAAATACATCCACTACCAATGTGACCTGTAACGGCGGGACCGATGGAAGTGCTACCGCTACGGTAAGCGGGGGCACAGGATCGTATACCTATAGCTGGAATACCAGCCCTGTACAAACTACGGCTACTGCTACTGGTTTGGCTGCGGGTACTTACACAGTAACGGTAACGGATGCGAATGGCTGTCAGCAAACAACCGGCGTAACCATTACGCAACCGGCTTTAGTAGCAGCCCCAACGGCCAGCAATCCTGCGGCCATCTGTACGGGCGGCGTGATTCCAACTCTGACCGCTACAGGTACTAACATCCAATGGTACAGCGATGCAGCCCTGACCACACAGGTCGGAACAGGCAACTCATTCACCCCTTCGATCAGCAATGCCACCGCTGGCAGCTTTACTTTCTATGCCACCCAGACTTCGGGCAGTTGCCAAAGCGCAGCCACGGCGGTAACTATTACCATTAATCCATCACCGGCCACACCGACCATCAGTGGAACACTGACCTTCTGTGCCGGTAGCAATACAATCTTAACATCGAGTTCAGCCTCGGGCAACCAGTGGTTGTTGAATGGCTCACCTATCTCCGGTGCGACCAGTCAGACATTGACTGTCTCGACAGCCGGTAATTATACCGTTCAGGTAACCAGCGGTTCTTGCTCGGCTACCTCGACTGTTGCTACGGTAATCCAGACAACCGTACCGACGCCTACCATTGCAGGTACACTGACTTTCTGTGCAGGCGGCAATACAACATTAACATCCAGCGCAACTTCGGGTAACCAGTGGTTATTAAACGGAAGCCCTATCGCAGGTGCCACAAATCAAACCTTAACCGTAACTGCCGCAGGTAATTACTCGGTAGCTGTTACGGTGTCAGGCTGTTCGGCTACTTCGGCCGTCGCAACCGTTACACAAACGACGGTTACCGCTCCAGTAGCATCGAACCCAGCGGCGATTTGTACAGGTGGTGTGATTCCAACGTTGACTGCAACGGGAACTGCTATCAAATGGTACAGTGATGCAGCCCTGACCACACAAGTCGGAAGCGGAAACAGCTTCACGCCTTCCATCAATAATGCCGTTGCTGGAAATACTATCTTTTACGCAACCCAAACCTCTGGTTCTTGTGAAAGTGCGGCTACTGCCGTAACTATTACCATTAATGCAAGCCCTGCCAAGCCAACCATTTCGGGTACACTGGCATTTTGCAGTGGCAGTAACACGACCTTGACTTCCAGTGCGGCATCGGGTAACCAGTGGTTGTTGAACGGTTCACCGATTGCAGGTGCCACCAACCCAACGTTGGTTGTATCAGCTGCGGGTAACTATTCGGTACAGGTGACTTCCAATGGCTGTTCGGCTACCTCCGATCCGGTCGCCGTAACTGTAACTTCGGCCAGTGCACCAGTGGCTTCGAATCCGGCGGCCATCTGCGTAGGCGGAACCGTTCCGGCTCTGACTGCCACAGGAACCAATCTTCAGTGGTACAGTGACGCAGCCCTGACTACCTTGGTAGGTACCGGAAGTCCATTCACGCCAACTGTTAACACGGCTGTTGCCGGAAATACGATATTTTATGTTACCCAAACCGTGAGCGGCTGCCCAAGTACGGCTGCTCAGGTAACGGTAACAGTGAATCCTGTTCCTGCCAAACCAACGATCAGTGGTACGCTGACATTCTGTACTAGTGGAAGTACAGTACTTACCTCCAGCGCGACTACCGGTAACCAGTGGTTGTTAAATGGTACAATTCTGACAGGAGAAACCAACCAGACTTTGAGTGTTGCTACGGCCGGTAATTATTCAGTGGTTGTGACTATTGGCGGCTGTTCGGCTACTTCTGATCCGGTCGCCGTAACGGAGACGACTCCGGTAACGCCAACCATCAGCGGTACATTGACATTTTGCCCTGGCGACAATACGATTTTAACTTCCAGCGCAACTTCGGGTAACCAGTGGTTATTAAACGGAAGCCCTATCGCAGGTGCCACAAATCAAACCTTAACCGTAACTGCCGCAGGTAATTACTCGGTAACGGTTACGACAGGCGGTTGTTCCGTAACCTCCGCAGCGGTAGCCGTAACCCAGGGAGCACCTGTGGCGCCAGTAGCCAGCAATCCTGCGGCCATCTGTACGGGCGGCGTGATTCCAACTCTGACCGCTACAGGTACTAACATCCAATGGTACAGCGATGCAGCCCTGACCACACAGGTCGGAACAGGCAACTCATTCACCCCTTCGATCAGCAATGCCACCGCTGGCAGCTTTACTTTCTATGCCACCCAGACTTCGGGCAGTTGCCAAAGCGCAGCCACGGCGGTAACTATTACCATTAATCCATCACCGGCCACACCGACCATCAGTGGAACACTGACCTTCTGTGCCGGTAGCAATACAATCTTAACATCGAGTTCAGCCTCGGGCAACCAGTGGTTGTTGAATGGCTCACCTATCTCCGGTGCGACCAGTCAGACATTGACTGTCTCGACAGCCGGTAATTACTCGGTACAAATTACGTCCAATGGCTGTTCCGCTACTTCAGCTTCGGTTACCGTGACACAATCCACGCTGGCGGCTACCCTGGCAACTACCAATCCGGGTTGCAGCAGCCCGAGCAGTGGGGTCATTACCATTACAGCTACTGGAGGTACTTCTCCGTACAGCTACAGTCTGGATGGCACCGACTTCTCCAATACCAGTGGGGTATTCGGAGGTCTGGCAGCTGGAAATTATACCATTTATATAAAGGATGCGGCGGGTTGTATCATCACCCGTACCCAAACACTTAACGCCGTTAGTGGTATTACCGCCGCAACGCTGACATCAGCGAATGAAACCGACTGCTCCAAAGCAGACGGAACCATTACCGTGAGTGGAATCACCGGTGGTACCGCTCCGTACGAATACTATATCAACGGTGTGGCAAACCCAGCCGGTATTAACAACAATGTGTTTGCTGGTTTAACACCGGCTTCGTATGTGGTTCGGGTGGTTTCTGCCAACGGTTGTGATTTCATTACAACGATGGTCGTAGGAACCAATTGCGTGTCTTGTACCCTGACCGCCAGTGTGGGTGCACAGGTCAATCCTACCTGTAAAGGCAATGACGGTAGCATCACCCTGACGGCGGCCAATGGCACCGGAACGGTTTCTTACTCAATCGACGGCGGAACCAACTTCAATACCAATCCGGTATTCAGCGGACTGGCTGCCGGAAGCTATACAATTGTGGTGAAAGACGCCAGCAACTGTATTGTCAATGCAGGAACGGTGACATTGACACCAGCCGTAGCCATTACCGCGACCGTAACCGGCTCGAATCCTTCGACCTGCGGTGTAAACGACGGAACCATTACGGTATCCAATGTGACCGGAGGCTCCGGTACATACCAGTACTCGCTGGATGGCGTGAACTACCAGACGTCCAATACCTTTACCGGTTTGGCGGGCAATAGCTATACCGTGTCCATCCGCGATGCCAGCAATTGTGTGGTTACCTATACACAGGTCATTACCGCACCAAACGGCATTTCATCGGTAACCGTCAATACTACTTCAGAAACCAGCTGTTCTACCGTTGACGGAACCATTACGGTTACGGCAACCGGTGGAACCACGCCTTACAAATACTATATCAACGGCGCACCAAACCCGGCAGGCATTGGTAATAATGTGTTCACTGGCCTGGCAGGGGGTGTATACAGCATCCGTGTGGAAACAGCCAACAACTGTTTCTTTGTAACAACTGCATCCGTAGGTACTAACTGTACCACGCCGTGTACATTGCTCGCTACGACAACCGTTACCGATATTTTGTGTAACAACGGCAGCAATGGACAGATTATTGTTTCGGCTTCGGGTGGTAATGGACCCTACGAGTACAGCCTCGATGGAACCAACTTCCAGAGTACGGCGATCTTTACCAATCTGACACCCGGGGTTTACACGGTAACTACCCGTGAGCAAAACAATCCTATATGCAAAGTTACCAGCAGCGTAACCCTGACTAATCCACCGGCCATTACCGGCTCGGTGACGGCATCGGCCAATCCATCGTGCCAGAACAACGATGGCAGCATCACTGTTTCGGCTTCGGGTGGTAGTGGTGCATTGCAGTACGCACTGAACGGGGGTACATATACGAATAGCAACTCATTCACCGGTTTGGCGGCGGGTAGCTATACGATTTCGGCAAAAGATGCCAATGGCTGTATCACAACCATCGGTTCGGTGACGCTGACATTGCCAGCCGCTATTACGGCATCGACCAGCAAAACCGATCCGACAACGTGTTCAGCCAGCGACGGTCAAATCATAGTAAGCAATGTGCAGAATGGTACCGGTCCGTACCAGTACGCAATCAATGGCGGCAGCTTCCAGACCTCGGCTACCTTTGTCGGTCTGGCCGAAGGAACGTATATGATTCAGGTACAAGATGCTGCCGGTTGTGTGGCCAGCCTGACTCCGGTTACGCTGAAAGTAAACGTAGTACTCACGGCTACCGTTGCCTCAACGAATCCGACCAGTTGCACGGCATTTGACGGAACCATCACGGTGACTAATCCAACAGGCGGTGCCGCACCGTATCAATATTCCATCGATGGCATTACCTTCCAGGCATCAAATGTATTCACCGGCCTGGCTGAGAATAACTATACTGTAATCATTAGAGATGCCAACGGGTGTACACAATCCTTACCATCGGTAGCGATTACGGCACCGAATAGCATCACCGCTATCGCACTCTCAGCAACGGACGAAACTACCTGCGCGGCCAATGACGGCACCATCAGGGTTACCAGCGTTACCGGTGGTACAGCTCCGTACCAGTACTTCATTAATGGCGTGCTGAATCCGGCAGGTGCTAACAATGCTACCTTCTCCGGATTAGCAGGTGGTATCTATACCATCAAGGTGGTAACCGCCGATGGTTGTGAATTTACATCTACCACTTCGGTAACCATTGCGTGTTGCTTGCAAGCCAGTATATCTGCCAAGTCAGATCCTACCTGCCAAGGCAATGACGGTAGCATTACCCTCGCATCTACTGGCGGAAGCGGTACTATCCAGTATTCGATTGACAACGGGGCTTCCTTCCTGACCTCGGCTAACTTTACGGGTCTGACGGCCGGAACGTACACCGTTATTGTCAAAGATGACATTTGCCAGAAACCATTGGGTGCTGTTACATTAACCACTGTGCCATTGACGGCAACTGTGGTCAGCACCGATCCAAGCGGATGTTCGGCTACCAACGGCCAGATTGTCATTTCAAATGTATCGGGTGGTACAGGCTCCTATACCTACTCCTTGGATGGGGTTACCTATGTGGCTACAGCAACGTTTGCCAACCTGTCGAGTGGAAGCTATACAGTATTTGTACAAGATGCCAGTGGTTGCGTGATCAGCTTCAACAGAACATTGGCTTCGACCGGTGGCATTCTGAGTGTACAAACCACTACAGTGGCAGAAAGCAACTGTAACACCAGAGACGGGCAAATTACAGTGGTAAATGTAACCGGTATCGCCGGTCCGTACGAATACTACATCGACGGAGTCGCAAACCCGGCAGGTATCAATACTAGTACCTTCACTGGCTTGACATCAGGTCCGCACACGGTACGCGTGGTAGCTCCCAATACCTGCGACTTTACTGTCAGCGTCGTAATCGGTAGCAATTGTACCAATACCTGTACACTGACCGCATCGATTAGCAGCCAGGTCGATCCGACATGTGCGGGCAACGATGGTTCGATCAGTGTGAATGCAGCCAATGGCACAGGCACGTTGCAATACTCGATTGACGGTGGAACGACCTTTGTCACCACCAGTGTCTTTACCGGTTTAGCAGCAGGTAACTATACAATCCTGGTCAAAGACGCAACGGGTTGTCAGACTTCGGTTTCGGCTACACTGACCCTGCCGGCTACCATTACTGCTACTGTTACACCAACAAATCCGACCGGATGTAACCGGAGCAATGGACAGATCTCGGTAGATAATGCCAGCGGCGGGGTTGGGCCTTACCAATATTCTATTGATGGGGCAAACTATCAAACAGATAGTACATTCACTGCCTTATCGGATGGGTCATATACTTTGTATGTAAAAGATGCCAATGGATGTATTTCCAGCTTTACACAAGTACTGAGTTCACCGGGTGGCATTACGGCAACATTTGCCTCCACTGATGAAACGGCTTGTAGCGCCAACGACGGTAGCATTACGGTTACCAACGTAGCCGGCGGAACTGCTCCTTTCCGTTACTTTATTGACGGTCTAGGCAATCCGGCGGGCATTAATAACAATTTGTTCTCTGGCTTGTCGCCAGGTAGTTATTCTATCCGGGTCATTGCCAGCAACGGATGTCGCTATACAGAAGTGATTACCATAGATGCGGCGGACTGCAGCAACATCTGTCAACTTACCGCGTCTGCGTCCTATAAAGATCCGGACTGTTCATCGGCGAACAGCGGTTCAATCACGGTAACGCCAGCCAATGGCACCGCCCCGTACGAATACTCAGTCAATGGCGGCGCCTTTGCTACAGGGACGGGTACATTCAATAATCTGGCGGCAGCTACCTATAGTATTGTCGTGCGTGATGCCAAGGGTTGTACCTTCACTGTGCCTACGATTCAGATGATGCTTCCGCAAGGCCCCAACGATCTGGTGGCAGTAGTAAACAATCCTTCGGGATGCGCCGCGGCTGACGCAACCATTACCATACCGAATGTTGCTGGTGGAACGGTTCCATATCTGTATTCGATTGACGGAATCAACTTTGACGCCGCAAATCAGTTTACGAATTTGTCAGCAGGTACGTATACTGTCTATGTACGCGATGCCAAAATGTGCGTCTACAGTGAGTCAGTGACCATTACCGTACCCGGCGGCATTACGGCAACCGCAGCCACTACCGACGAAACGGCTTGTAATGCGGATAACGGACAAATCGTAGTAACCGTTACCGGCGCAACGGGTGTGGTGGAATACTACATCAATGGAGCAGCTAATCCAGCGGGTATCAATTCGAATGCCTTTACCGCTTTGGCCCCAGGTGCCTACACCATTCTGGTCAAAGATGCGGCCGGTTGCCAGTTTACGGTGGCAACAACCGTAACAGCCTTTACGTGTCCAGTTTGTAACTTGGCCGCTACAATTAGTAATCAGGTGAATCCAACCTGTGCAAACAACGATGGTGCCATTACTGTGAATGCTACGAATGGCACAGGCACGTTGCAATACTCGATCGATGGTGGTACCACTTTCGTGACCACCAATGTATTCACCGGCCTGGCGGCAGGCAACTATACAATTCTTGTGAGAGATGGAGCGGGTTGCCAGACTTCGGTTTCGGCTACACTGACCCTGCCGGCCACTATTACCGCTACCATTACGGCCAGCAACGCAACCAGTTGTACCGTAGGCGACGGCTCGATTGCCATCAGCAATGTAACGGGGGGGGCAGCGCCGTATCAGTATTCACTCGATAATGTAACCTTCCAGGCCGCTGCCAGCTTCACTGGTTTGACTGCGGGCAGCTATACCGTTTTCATCAAAGATGCGGCCGGTTGCAGTGCCAGCTTCACCCAAACGATCACCGCGCCAGGCGGTATCACCGCTACGGCTATTACCACCAACGAAACGGCTTGTGCCGCCAATGACGGACAGGTGGCTGTGACAGTAAGTGGTGCGACTGGTGCAGTCGAATACTATATCAACGGAGTCGCAAACCCGGCAGGTATTAACAGCAATGCCTTCGTAGGCCTGGCTCCAGGAACATACACCATCTTGGTGAAAGATGCCGCAGGTTGTCAGTTCACCACTACGGCAACGGTAACAGCCTTCACCTGTACGGGCTGTACACTGACTGCTTCGGCTATCGAGGTGCAACCGACCTGTGCAAACAACGATGGTGCCATTACTGTGAATGCTACGAATGGCACAGGCACGTTGCAATACTCGATCGATGGTGGTACCACTTTCGTGACCACCAATGTATTCACCGGCCTGGCGGCAGGCAACTATACAATTCTTGTGAGAGATGGAGCGGGTTGCCAGACTTCGGTTTCGGCTACACTGACCCTGCCGGCTACCATCACCGCTACGCTGACACCAACGAATCCGACTAGCTGTAACGTTACTAACGGATCCATTGCAGTTGGTTCTGTGGTAGGCGGCGATGGAAACTATCAATATTCACTTGATGGAATCAACTATCAGTCACAACCAGTATTTAGTGGTTTAAGTGCGGGTAATTACACTGTATTCATTAAGGACGGGGCCAACTGTAGTATAACGATTTCTCAGTTGCTTACCGCACCGGGAGGCATTACCGCTACCGCTACAGTTACCAACGAAACGGCTTGTGCCGCTAACGATGGACAAGTGGCAGTAACCGTCACTGGCGCAACGGGTGTGGTGGAATACTACATCAACGGAGCAGCTAATCCAGTGGGTATCAACAATAATACTTTCACGGGTCTGGCTCCGGGGACGTATTCGATTCTGGTTAAGGATGCCGCTGATTGTGAGTTTGTCGTTACGACGACTATAACAGTCTTTACTTGCACAGGTTGTAACCTAACCGCTTCGGCAACACAAGTGCAACCGACCTGTGCGGCACCAAACGGTGGTTCGATCACGGTAACACCAGCCAATGGTACGGCTCCGTATGAATACTCGGTTAATGGTGCAGCCTTTGCGGCAGGAACCGGTGTGTTCAACACCCTTACTGCTGGTACGTACACCATTGTGGTACGTGACGCCAAAGGCTGTACTTTCAATGTACCTGCCATTGTTCTGAACAATCCGACACTGACGCTTACGGTCAGCACGACCAACCCAACCAGTTGCGGAGTAGATGATGCGACATTGACGGCAACTGTAAGTGGTGGCACGGCTCCGTATACCTACAGTCTGGATGGAATAAACTTCAGCGGTGGCAGTGGTGTATTCACCGGTTTGGCAGCGGGTAGCTATACGATTTTTGTGCAGGATGCGGTGGGTTGTGTAACCAATCAATCGGTTACCATTGCAACACCAGGCGGCATTACCGCACTGACCTTGAATCCGACATCCGAAACCGGTTGCGGAAAGATAGACGGAACCATTACCGTTACTGGAATTACAGGAGCCGTCGGTCCGTACGAATACTACATCAACGGTGTGGCTAATCCGGCCGGTATCAATACCAATGCATTTGCGGGTCTGGCTCCGGCGACGTATACCATCCGTGTCGTAGCAGCCAATGGTTGCGAGTTTGTTTCGTCGACTACCATTGCTACGGTGTGTACCACCTGCCAGCTAACGGCTACGATCAGCGATACGGATCCGACTTTGTGTAACACAACCGATGGTACCATTACCATCCGCAACGAAGTCAACGGTTTGGCTCCTTATCAATACTCAATCGACGGTATCACCTTCCAGTCCCAGCCTACGTTTACGGGTCTGGCCGACGGCAGCTATACCGTGGTTGTCAAAGATGCGAATAACTGTACCTATAGCCAGACCGTTGTGCTGACGGCTCCGATAGGTTTCACGGCCACACTGGTCACTACTGGTGAAACGGCTTGTAAGTCGAACGACGGAACCATTACGGTATCGGTCAATGGTGGTGTCGCTCCGTACAAATATTATATTAATGGTGTGCAAAACCTGGCCGGCAATGTATTTACAGCCCTGATTCCAGGTACATACACCATCCGCATCACCGATGCCAATAACTGTGAGTTCACAAGTGTGGCAACCGTAAATACATTCACATGTCCGCCGCCAACGTGTACCCTGACCGCCAGTGCCTTTACCAATCCGGTATTGTGTAATGGCGTGAACGATGGCGAAGCGATTCTGATCAACGTTTCGGGTGGCAGCGGAAGCTACGAGTACTCCATCGATAACGGAAAAACCTATCAGGCCAATCCGATGTTTACGAGCTTGGGTGCCGGTAACTATACGATCTTCGTACGCGACAAAAATGACCTGACTTGTTTCGCTTCGTTCCCGGTAACGGTGGCTACCAAGTTTAACGTGGCAGGTATCATCATTGTCAACCAGCCGAAATCGTGCGGTGACAAAGGAACGATTACTTTTACCAACGTATTTGGCGGACAGGCTCCGTACCAGTTCAGCATCGATGGAACTATCTTCGCTTCCGATACGGTGTTTGCGAACCTGGATCCTGGAACGTATAAGGCTACCATTCGTGACTCAAAAGGGTGTCAGTTCTCCGCTTCGATCCAGGTGATCGGCGGTGCAGCCATCACGGCAACCGTCGCACAAGGACAGCAAGCCTCCTGTGGCAAATCAGACGGAACTATTGTCATCACCAATGTCAGCGGTGGTTCGGGTGTGTTTGTCTACTCACTGGATGGAACAACCTTTAGCGGTTCCACCACTTTTGCTAACCTGGCTGCTGGCTCGTATACAGTGTACATCAAGGAACAAAACGGTTCGTGCGTGGCTACCTTCCCGGCAGTGGTTACCGCTGCCGAATGTTGCAAACTGGCGCTGACACCAACCGCAACGCAGCCAACCGGCTGCGCCAGCAAAGACGGCAGCATTACCATCAATGCGACGGATGGTGTAGCTCCGCTGACGTACCGCTTGAACAACGGTGCCGCGCAGAACAGCAACGTGTTCGGAGGTTTGGGCAACGGCGTCTATACGATTCTGGTAACCGACGCGAACAACTGTACGGCAACCGTTACGGTAACGCTGACTTCACCGAATGCGGTAACGGCCCAGTCGGAACAAGTAACGCCTGCGTCCTGCTTCGGCAAGGCCGACGGTGCGGTTCGCCTGATCAATGTAACCGGCGGTTCGGGCAGCTACGAATACTCGATTGATGGAGTTACCTACCAGAGCAGCGAATTGTTCACTGGACTGAAAGCCAACACGTATCTGCTGTACGTACGCGACAAAGTAAGTGCCTGTGTGGCCTCGTATCCGGTCACTGTCAGCGAAGCGACACAGGTAACCGCTACCGTGACACCGACCAATCCTTCGGTGTGTACGACCAAAGATGGCAGAATTGTCATCAGCAACATCGCGGGTGGGGTAGGTCCGTACCAGGTAAGCATGGACAGCCTGACCAACTACCAGCTGACACCACAGTTCAGTAACCTAGGCAATGGCAATTACAAAATATACATCAAAGACAGCCGTGGTTGCATGGCCGTGTACACCCTGCGACTCAGCTCGCCGAATGCGGTGACTGCGGGTAATCCGACATTGATCAATCCAACGTGCCAGGGCTCAAACAATGGTGAAATACGGATGACCAATGTGACCGGTGGACAGGCTCCGTATGAATACAATATTGACGGCGGCACCTACCAGTCTTCCGGAACGTTCACGGCTCTGTCGGCAGGCAAACACATCATCAATGTGAAAGACCAGTCGGGTTGCGAATATCCGTTCGAGTATACCCTGACCGAACCGGCTACCATCACATTTGATGTGAAGCAGACCAAAGAGGCAACCTGTACCGATCCGCTCGGTTCGGTAGAAGTGCAGAATCCGGTAGGAGGGGTGCTGCCGTACCGGTATAGTCTGAACAACATCGACTTCCAGACTTCGCCGATCTTTGAAAATCTGACACCGGGCGATTATGTGATGTATGTGCGCGATGCGTCCAGGAACACCTGCGCGAGCACGAAGCCGTTCACCATTCGGGGAACCCAGCGTGTCACCTACAGTATCACAACTGCCAACATCGGCTGTTCGGGTACCGAAAAAGGTAGCATCACCATCCATACGATTCGGGGTGGTATTGAGTCGGGCGCACCGGTGGAATACGGCATCAGCATCAACGGTGGCAAATCGTACCGGTACATCAGCTCCGACAGCACCGTGTTTGACAACCTGGATGCAGGCCTGTATGACATCATCATCGAATACGGTTCCGGATGTCGCACCGACGCGCAACGGGTGATTATCAACGCGGGCTCGATTCCGTTCACGGTAACTACCAGCGCGGCTACCTGTGGTACCAACAACGGTTCTGCCGAAGTGGTGATTGCCAATCCGATTCCAGGCAAGACGTATTACTACTCGATGGATAGTCTGAACTTCTTTACGACACCAATCTTCCCGAATCTGTATTCCGGAACGTATAAGATGTACGTAAGAGAAAGCCTGACCGACCAGTGTCCGAATATCCAGGCCTTTACCGTACCTGGTCCGGATTCCGTACGGTACGTAATTCGCCGCCAGGATTGTAACACGGTTATCGTGGATAGCATCCGTGGAGGAGTGGCACCGTATGTAATCACCATCAGCGGCCGGAAGGCTATTGTCACGGGCGATATCTTCGCAAACCGGTATGTGTTCACCGATTTGCCCGATGGCGAATACTCGCTGACGATTGATGACAATGCTGGTTGTAGCACGCTGCCGTTCAACTTCCGCGTAGGAAACCGGATCAGCTACAAGGTGAAAACAACGCCATCCATTGCCGAAGAACCTACCGGTGGCGTAATGGTTTACGATATCACTGGCGGCCAGGCTCCGTACGAAGTGAGTGTGGATGGACAAAACTGGTCGGTGATCAAAGACAAATCCATTCCGATTGATACAGTTGTCAATGGGTTGCCACTGGGTCTGCTGAAGGTTTACGTACGCGATGCCAATGGCTGTATGGTGGTGCAGGATGCGGAAATCCGAGAACTGAAGTTTGTGGTGCCGAACGTCTTCACACCAAACGGCGACGGCGTGAACGATACTTTCTTCATTACCAAGCTTCCTGCGGGAACCTTCGTGAAGATCATTGACCGCTGGGGCCGTGTGGTATTCGAAACCCGCGACTATAAAAATGAATGGGATGGCGGTACGTACCCGGATGGTATCTACTACTATACCATTGACATTGCCGGCGAACAAACCTACAAAGGCTGGGTACAGATCTGGCGGTAACCTTTCAAACGCCTGTAAGACGCAACGTCTTACAGGCGTTTTTGCTTCAGCTGTCGGGAGTATATACGCTAAGAAGGAAATAGTATCCTGAAAAATTCCGGAACTTCCTTTTTTGACGCGTCCAGCCCCAAAGGGCAGTAAACTGTGTCGTATACGTGTATAAGCCCTCCTGGCAGAGGAGCGGCAAAGTCAGCAACAGATAAGATGTTTTTTACAAAAAGGTGATAATGAGGCACTGCTTGTATACACTTTGGTCCATATCTGATAGACTTGACAGCGCAGGTACCAAACGCAGCCATCGCTAATGCCGTGAAAATGTTTTAGTTAGCGACGAAAATGGTTTTTTGATCGACGAACAGGAAAAAAAAGGGGATAAATATTACACTGTAAACTAGTATCTCAATAAAAGAAGCATGCAAGTAAAAAGATAACGAATTTTACTTTGCTGAAAAACCATCGTGTGACCTTGAAATTCCAATCAATTAGCAGTAACGAGCAATACAGTACCTATTACTACAGCTATGAAACAAAAAATTCTACTCCGACAGGTTCTTGCCATTTTAATAAGCTGGTTTGGAGTGACTTACTTAGCCGCTCAGACAAAAGTCTATGATTCGACAGACCCTGCCAACAAACGGGTCTACGCCTATGAAGGGTTTGACTATTACAGCAATACGTTTCGTCAGGCATCAGGCACCGGGCAACGTCCATCTTCGCGGGACGTGGGTAATGTAAATACACTGGATGTAACCGGACCTCCCGCCCGGTCGTCCAGATACGATGTTCGCCAAACCGTCGCCGCGACTCCCAGCTTAACGCCGTTATCATTGCATAATATAAACACCAGTAATGGAGAGGTAAGTAACTCTGCGTTTGCTTTGGGTTGGGCTGGCGACTGGTTGGGCAATGGATCGTCTCCCTATGTGGTTAGCAACAGAGTGGCAAATACAACAATCAACAGTCCTGCCCCTGCCGAAACGTTCAGTTTGGTCAACGTGGGTTTTTATGCCGTTGGTGGAGGGGGTAATACCATCGGACGTCGGTTGCAAACCAGCACAGCCGGCTATTTTTATGAATATGAAATTTATCAGGAAGTCAACCAAACGAACAATGCCCCCGATATTGCATATACCAATGATTTCTATTTTCGAGGAGGTGTAGGATCCGGTAATAACAACGATGAGCGGTTTTCCAGAACACTTGGCACAAGTCCTATTCGTCTTTTAGGCGGTGGTCAGGCACATCACCGCCGTTCGGCGGGTGGTACTTACACGACCAATACTGCCTTAGGTTCGGCTGGTAGTACAATCTGGTTTGGTTTTTTGGTTCGTATCAACAGTGCCGATCCTAGCGGAACGCCGATAGCAAATCCTAATCAGGATGCCTACATCCGGTTGCACAGAGACGCCCAGGTATGGAATGCCAATCCAACCACAAAGATTTGCATTGGCTATTTGCCCAATACAGCGGATGGGATTCCTTTCGGTACGGGTGCTACCCGAAAATGGGGATTGTATATCAACGACCAGGCGTATGTGGGAACAGGTACTGCACCTGCCGATAGCTCGCTGATCAAACCCGATCAGTTTACCTTGCTGGTTACCAAAATCGAATACATTACCGAAACCAATGCCCAGGTCAGTTTGTATGTCATTAACAACAACAGTACCTATTATGGCGAAGATGCCACCAATACCATTGCCGATGCGTTTGCCAATGTAATTAATGTGCCGAGAGACCCGGTCGCCGTGGCGAATGTCACAGGTGTGGATCTGTCGTTTCACTCCGTTGCGTACCAAGGTGGAAGTACGTTTGGCTTCAGTAACATTGACGAACTACGCTTTGCCCGTACCTATGACCAGGCTGCACTGGCTACCCAGACCATATCTGTATTGCGTGACCTGTGCGAAAGTGGGATTGACGTCGATGGTAATGGTACGATTGACAAACCCGGTGGTACCCCCGGCTTGAATGTGAATACTGGAGGCGATCTGGGAAGCATTGCCTCTGCTTCGGTAGGTTCCATAGATGCTACGGAACAATTGGGGTCGAACTCGCCTTACGACGAGGTATACGAACCTGTTAATGGAGCTCCCTATCCGGTAGTGGCGCCACTAAACCCGGCTACGGACAATCCTAGCCCCTATTCGCCCACCCCGCCGGTATTCATCGGTACGATGGGTAACCCTAATTTTAGTGATGCCACCCAGATCCGTTCAAGGGTGGTGTTCGAAAGAGCAGCGACTTCGTTTAACGGAGTTACCTACGGCACACTGGCCCCCATGTTTTTGTACCGGCCCAATCAGAGTGGCATGCCCAATGATGGTAGTTATTACGTAGGTAACCAGAGCCGGTCTCCATTTGGAGGAGGTAACGACTGGGTAGATTACAATGGAGATGGCATTCAAACATCCGATGAGGTAATTTTCAGGCCAATCTGGCTCACAGTTTATGATAACAGCGGAAGCCAATTGGGCAATATGATGGTGGTTAATGCGGCGTACAGCCGGGGTGAATTCTTCCAGCAAACTGTTTCGGGCATTTGCGATGGTACGCAGTACGAGTTTTATTGTGACATTATAAACTTGTTCAATGCCAATACCAAGTCGATTACCAATCTTGCTAATCATAACAATGCAGCACTGGGTTTGAATGACTATGAATGTTCCTATCGGCATGATCTGGAACCGGGAGCCAGCCAGTTCGCTTTTCCAGGTACAGACTTGAATGGGAACAGCGGCCTGGGTGCTGCTACACGTGGGATGGGAGGAACGAACACCTGTGGTGCCCTGAACCCCGAGATTGAAATATTATTGGATGGTGTTCCGGTGTATATTCCTCCGATTACCATTGCCAATGATGAAAAGTGGCACCGGATTGGTTTTACGTTCGTAACCAAAGCCATACCTTCCGGTAACATTACGGTTTCGGTACGTAACCGTGCGCCGGGTGGCAATGGCAATGACCTGGCCATCGACAACTTTATCTTCCGTCCGTGTGGACCATCGTTAGAGCTTAACAATCCTAGTTTTTGTCCATCGACAGATCCTTCGTCTCCAACGTATACCGAAAGCCGGACAGTGAAGTATACACCAACAGGCAAAACCTACCGTAAACCTTATTATTTATGGATTGTACGGAAGTGTATCGCCAATTGTAGCAGCACAAATCCCAATAACCGTACGTATGATCCAACGGATCTGTCGGTAACTACCACAGCTGTATTCGATCCGGATGATGCGCAGATCACATTGGACGATATTATGAACGCTCCTGGTTTTGCGGCCTTGTTTCCAACCGGAGAGATTCCTGTCGGCTCAGTTGTATTTGCTTACTCGGCCAGTGAAAACGACGGAAATACCCGTACCGACAGATGCCGGATTGTGGGCCAACCTTCGTCATTCAACTGTCTGGTAACCCTGCCCACTAGTTTGCTGGAATTCAAGGCGCGCCTGGAAAGTTCGGGAAGTGTGCGTCTGGATTGGAAAACACTGAAGGAAGACAACGTTGGCGAATTCATTGTCGAACGTTCCGTTGACGGGCAAACCTACGAAGCCATTGGACGTGTAACCGCCAAAAAGACAGGTAATACCATTCATACCTACTATTTCAACGATTATAACCCGGTAGAAGGCACATCGTACTACCGACTGAAAATGGTAGATTCGGACGACTCGTTTGAGTATTCGAACATCGAAACCATACAGATCAAAGCCAAGTACATGGTTCATCCGATACCAGCCGATGACAAGCTGATGGTATCGCTTGCCGAAGAAAGTACGGGTTTGAAAAAACTGAAGATTACAATCTACAGCATCCTAGGCAAGCCGCTGGTAAGTGGCAACTATGAAGTAGGCTACGGACAGCAAACGGTAGTATTACCTGTGTCCAGCCTGAGTCCGGGGGTATACGTAGTGGAAATTGTGGACGGGTCTGTGAAAGTCCAGAAGCAAATCATTATCAATCGCTAATAAAAACCCAGGAAAACACAAACGGCTATCTTACCTATAGCCGCAACTATTTACAATACAAACATGCTCCGGTCATCTTCCATATATCCAGGTCTGAAATGTGTATTCGTCATGGGATTGGTCATTGTGCTCCACATCCTGCCGGCAAACGCACAAGATCTGATCATTGATGTAGTCAGCAAGTTTGAAGGCAACCTGACCGTTTCCAGCGGAACACTGACACTCAGGGTATATGACAGTTTTGGTACCGATGTTACAAATACAGTTGACGTGTTTTTTGAATACTATGCCAAACAGAACTGTGGACAGCCGGTAAAAAATACCATTACCTATCCTTTTGGTGTCAGTAATCCCGACCCTATTAAGGTTACGATTTCCAACCTCACCGAAGGCGTGTATTTCTATCGCTTAAAGGCAGTGAGTGGATCCTTGTCGGCTTATACACAATGGTTTCGCTTAGGCATTGTCAAAAAAGACAATACCTTGCCCGTTGCAAGCGTAACCACCACCTCGATCGATACGGTCCGGGATGCGAATCTGAAAACAGTGCCGGAGCTAAAACTTTCCGGTACTGCTACGGATGATTGCACCGATACGGTATCAATCTACTGGGAAAAGATATCAGGTCCTGCGGCAACTTTAGTGGATGATTTCAAAGGAAACCTGACATTGAAAGATGTGGCGGAAGGTGATTATGTGTTTAATATGGTTGCCAAAGACGACAGAGGTGGCATTACCCGGGTGGCAGTAACAGTCATTGTCCGGCCGCCGCCTGTGCCGCCACCGCCGCCGACACTCACGGTGATGAAAGCCTTTTCGCCAAACCAGGACAGTATTGACGATTGGTGGAAGGTAACCGGAATCAGCGCGTTGACGGATGTAAGCGAAGTGCAGCTGATCAATCAGTTCGGACAGCCCATGGGATCGCTCAAGCCGCCTTTCATTGACGACGAGGTATGGGACGGCAACCAGTTTGGCAAACCCATGCCCGAAGGTGCCTATTATTTCATTATCAAGGATAAAAACAAGCAAGAGATCAAAAGGGGAAGCATTCTTTTGGTCAGGTAACAATTAGCATTCCGCCTATCCAGTGAAGTTGCGTCAATTATCAGATCGCGACAGTTAATGATACAGTACAATTTAATCTACCATCTTGGTTTTTTGAATTTTGAAAGATACTATTTTGATATGGACCCGAACGCTATGGCTGGCAATAGGACTATTGTGGGGAGGGAGCCGTATACAGGCACAAGTGCTGAGTCCGAATCCTAATTATTACATCCAGACGTTCAATAACCTGTACCAGTTGAATCCAGCAATGGCCGGGAGCAACGGGGAGCTTACCGGCTTTCTGACCTATCACCAGCAGGTCATTTCCGGGTTTGACGATGCGCCGCGGCACATTTCGCTGAGTGCCGACGCGCCGTTTACCAAGGCCAAAGAACAACTGCTGGCCTTTGGTGGAAATGTGTACACGTTCCGTCGGAGCATCCTCCAAAGCACGGGTATGTCGGGTACGTTTGCCAAAAAACTGATCCTGGGCAAAAAATGGCACACGTTGCGGCTGGGCGTGACGGCCGGCTTCTTTTTCAACAGTATTAATCCGGATGGTGTAAACCTGGCTGACCCGGCCATTGCCCGGCTCAACGGAAAGATTCAGCCCGATGTCTCGTTCGGACTCAACTACCAGATAAAGGGTTTTCAGTTTGGCTTGTCGTTTCCAAAGCTGCTCGGCTTTGCTGCCGTGAAAGCGGAGGATGACGGACAAGGGGCATCGGCACTGAAAGTGAACCCATTGAGCAGTCAGCTTTTCTACCTCCTCTACGACTGGGAAGTAAACGAATACTGGGATGTTCGGCCCATGTTGTTGTATCGTTCGATGGCCGATGCATTTTCGGGCATGGAGCTCAATACCCGAGTCCTGTATGACAAGAAGGTATGGGCAGGCGCAAGCTGGCGGAGTGACTTTGGTGGTGCCGCTTTTGTGGGATACAAGGCAAAAAAACTCAGCCTAAGCTATGCCTACAAGTTGTCCAATTCGCAAGCGTACAATTATTCGAATCCAGCTCACGAACTTCAACTGGGTGTTTACCTGGGCCGGGTAGGCAAGAGAAAAACGATTGGCAGGGGAGGGGCCCGCCTGAAAACCAACGAGAACTTCGTGGCAAGCCAGGTGAAAAAGTCGAAATCGTCGCAGCCTGCCAAGAAAACGCCTCCAGCCAAGAATCCAACCGCGACCAAGCAGGGAACACCCAAAGAACTGCCGGTCAAGGAAGAGCCCAAAGTGTCCATGGAAACCATACGCAAGGGAGAGTCGTCCAGTGACATGAACTCTGGCAACTATCTGGTGGTAAACGCTTTCTCTGACGTAGAAGAAGCTCAGAAAGAATTGCTGAGGCTGAAATACGGCACGTATGACAATACCAAGTACGATGCGAAGATAGGCTATAACTCGGAGAAAAAGCTATACTATGTGTATATCGAATCGGGTACCCTGGAAGAGATGCAGAAGAAAGGGAATGAGCTGAAAAAGAAGAAAGGATTTGAAAAAACTTCTGTTCTGAAAGTTACCAACCGTTCACGCGAGGAAAGTTTGAAGTAACCGGTCTCATCAGAACGGGAAAACAAGCATCAATTCGCAGTATACAAACAGCCCGGGTTTGATTATCCGGGCTGTTTGCCAAATGAACACTTGCGAAAAGAATTCCTGGTGCAGCAGTGCTTCCCTTGAAACCAGTATCCTGGAAAAACCAGAAACCGGTCCGTTTTCACGAAGGCAAATTCAACAGAAACCGCAGGGTGTCCACCCCGTCGGCATAGTCCCATGCCTGGGGGCACTGGGTATTGCCAAACGAAAGACTACCCGGATACCAGCCTTTCTGAGACACGACACATTGCAGCTTCTCCTGATTCGCTTCCACTTTTTGTTCCAGTTCTGCACGCGTGGCATAGGTCTCGTAATACACCACTGCCATCGGGGAGACCAACGCATTGTTTTCCGTCAGCAATAAAAAGCCATTGTCCAGGTGCGGTACCTGATTGACAAGCAACACGGCCTTCTGGTAGTCGTAGTTATTGGCGTATTTGTAATGACTGGCAACTGGCTGCAACGGTTCGATGCTTTCGAAGAACGTGGTGAAATCATAATGTTCAGGCACATACAACTTGGCCACGTTGCGGCATCCCAACCCAAAATACTGGAAAATATCCTGCCCGAGTGCCTGCAATTCGTCACGTGTTTCCTCTCCCGTCAGTATCGCGCAGGAAGTGCGGTTCTGACGAATGATGTTCGGCTTCTTGCCAAAGTAATAATGAAAATACCGGGCCGAGTTGTCGCTGCCCGTTGCAATGATGGCATCGGCCTGGGTTAGCCGTTCGACAAAGTGTATCTGGTCGCCGAACCGTGGCTCGATGCCCGTTAGCAGGCTGGCGATTGCCTTTAGCAAGACCGTGTCCTGCGAACTCAGCTTTGCCAGCAGGATGTGGCCGCTGAGCAGTACGCACAGGAAATCATGAAAGCCCACCGCCGGAATATTGCCCGCCATCACCACGCCTATTTTCCGGGGTGACCGGGCAGGGATGGTATAGCCGGCGAGCCATTGGGTCAGGGATTGCTCCGTTAGCATGCTTGCAATGCCTTCCATTGCGGCGGCTGTGCTTTCGGGGGTAAACCAGGGGTTTTCGTTGCGGGCACGCGCCTGCCACTCCTCCAACTGGTCACCAGGTAATGCCTGGATCTGTCTGCCTAATTCAAGAAATGCTGCTTTTCGTTCGTCACTGGTCATCGTGGTTTTGTAATTTTTCAAGGTGCTGATTTGAGTATGAATGTCAGTTGGCAGGATCGGTTGCTTGCCAGGCATCTTTGTGTTGAAGCGCTATTCCGCGTGGCTATGCCTGCCGGAATAGCCACCTGGCTGCTTGCAAACGGTGGATGCCAGCCGCCCTGTGTGCCATTTGTATGAGCTGTGTTATCAAATTTTGACAAAATTGGTAACAATTCTGTTTTTAAAACAGTTTTTAGTACGTAATTTTGTAAATCAATCCTTTCTATTGTAGAACATACAAAACAAGTAACTGAGTTTTATGGCCATAATGATAACCGATGAGTGCATCAACTGTGGTGCCTGCGAACCCGAATGCCCGAACACTGCCATTTACGAAGGGGGTGTCGAATGGAACTGGGCCGGAGGTACTGACCTGACAGAGGTAGAGATGGAAGATGGCGTTGTGGTGGATGCAAAAACTGCACAAGAACCTGTTTCCAATGAATATTACTATATCGTTTCCGGCAAATGCACCGAATGCATGGGCTTCCATGAAGAACCTCAGTGCGCCGCCGTATGTCCGGTTGACTGCTGTGTGGATGATCCGGATTACCGCGAAACCGAAGAAGAACTGCTCACCAAAAAGGCGTGGATGCACGGCGAAACCGTAAAGTAAAACCGATCGCAAGCAATCTAAAAAAAAGTTTTGAACAGAGTTGCATCGTATTACTAATACACCTACCTTTGCGCCACGTTTTAGGAAAAGGTCCATTCGTCTAGGGGTTAGGACGCATCCCTTTCACGGATGAAACACGGGTTCGATTCCCGTATGGACTACTTGATTATTTGAAAAAATCCCTCATATTTATCAAATATGAGGGATTTTGTTTTTAGCCGGTTCCTCTTTTTCATAGATTCTCATGCCATTCGGTGACACATTCGGTTACACTATCCCGGAAAGAGGCTTGTGTAACCTTGAATGGCAAACACACCGAAATCACGGCTGGTTACAAAATCCAAGCAGATTGTTGGACTGCTGGTGGAGAATTGATAAAAGGTACCAAAAAAGATGTCCGCTCTGGGAAAGAGTGGCTACTGGCGGAAAAGAACGTAATTGAGCCCATCCCGTAGCTGCTCCATAGTGGCTGGGACATGGCTACCTTCCATGCGGGAGTACTTGTATCTGACTCCGGCCTTATCCAACTGCAGGCGGGCCGTGGTCATTCCATTCACCCGCCGCTGGGCATCGCTCTGACCCATGGCCAGGTAGTAGCGCACTCCGCGCCTTGCCTGGCGGGTCATCCTGTCTTTTTCCGAGTAGGAGCAGCTACTGCCACTCACAATGGCCCCGGCAAATACTTCCGGATAGCGTTGGCTGATGGCCCAGCTCAGATCGCCGCCGAGTGAAAAACCAGTCAGGACAATACGGTTTGGGTCGATACTGTACTGTTTGCGGTAGGTGCCAATATCGGTCAGAATCCGGTTTTCGTAGCGGTAGATGCACGCCTCAAATCCCTGCCACGAATGATCTTTGCTGCTGCCGCTTCCCGGGGGCAGCATGATTAGAAAGGATTTTTCCCGGGCCTGGCTGTCAAACAATACCTGGAGCATTTTTGCCAGTTGCTGGCCACGGGTAGTTGAATCGGCCGGTTTGGGTGTCATCATTCGACCCAGGTAATCCTCCATTTCTTTTTGACTGGGTGCCCTTTTAAGCGAATCAAGCAGCTTGGAAAGATCAATCGATTGAACAGTTACCCCTGGGTCTGAACACTGACTGGCGTATTGTTCAAAAAAATCACTGCTGCTCCCACCCGTAAACGGCAAAAATACCACCAGGGGATATCTTTTGGCTGCATCGTAATCCGGTGGCAGAATGATGGTGCTCCGGGCTCTGAGCTCTAGCTGGTAGCCGGCTGTCTGTGTGAGTTTGCGTGGAGGCTGAGACCAGAGCTGAAGTATAGTCAGTAAGGTGGCAGTCAGTATAAGCAAAAGTCTTTTCATACGTGAAAAAGAATTAAGTGGAATTAGGTATGTGGAAAAGGATAGTTGAATAAAATGATAGCTGGATAAAAGATCATTGCCCGAATTTATCAGGGCTCTGATAGTCAGTACATATGTAGGAGCGTCAGCCCATCCGTGACAGGTAATCATGCACTAAGTAACGTGAGTTAGGGATTGGTTTTCTCTAACTCTTTACGTTCTGCTCTTTGCAGCGTGTGTTACGTTTTTGGCAGTCTCTGGCTTTAAGAGTTTAGAGTCCAGAGCCAGTCTCTACCTCAAGCCGTGCTACTTTTTTGCTTGCCCAAAAAAGTAACCCCCATCCCCAACCCTTGACACGAGGCTGGCCCATCAAACTCTCGTTTGATGTCCTCCCACTAGGGGAAGGGAGTTGGGTTCTCGAATCTCAAGTCCCTCCCTGATGGGGAGGGATTTAGGGTGGGGTTTTATCTGAGGCCAGTGCACCTACACTAATTGCCACGAATGGAGTGAACAAGAACGGCTTTGTGCCAATCAGGCTTGTACTTCGCACGTTGCCTGCAATTGTATCTGGCAGTCTTTTAATCTGATACTTGCAATGAGTTTGACCCGTAACCATTGTAGCCCTACAGCATTTGATTGCAGTTACTGCCGGAGTTAACGTTACAGGCCAACGGTAGAGTTGTCTCAAAAGCCTCCGGTGACCTCTCGTCGTTTTTGCCGGAATGATCCCACCGGTAGCTAATTGCCCGGCGGTTTCTCCCCCGGCCAGACCAGGCTTCGTTCTTTTTCAAAGCCGGGTATTCCTCTGCCCCCAAGCGGTGTCCAGGCTGATGCCGGTGTGGTGTTGGTAAACTGCTTTTGTCCCAGTACATAACCGTTGCTGAATACCAGAGGAACCAGTTCACCATTGAGGCCTTTGATACTTAGGTGCAGATGAGGACCACTCGAATGCGTGCCTGAATTGCCTGCCTGCCCCAGAAAGTCGCCGGCTTTCACTTGTGCGCCAATCTTTTTTATGGCGGGGTTAAGGCTATGAGGTTTGAGATGAGCATAGATGATGATCATATCCTGATAACGAATACGTACCCGGTTGGCCTCCTTGCTATCGCGTGCTCCCGGCTTGGAATTATCCGGTTGATCATCCTCAAAATCTATCACTTCCCCGTCAGAAATGGCATACACCCGTTTGCCATAGACACGAACGTTCGCATTGGAGTCTTCTGAGGCGGGATTCTTCCGGGGTGTTAATGACCGGCGTTGACCAATACTTCCCACAATTCCTATATCATAGGCAAACACCTGCGCCTTCCCACCATGGGTGGCTCCTGTACTGATACATTCACCCGGCTCAAGATCTTCCTCTTTAAAGGGCAGGCGAAAAGATGTAGTAAAGGGTACCAACTTTTTAACAACCCGTATAGGTTTTGAGAAACCGGTGAAATACAATTCGATGGTAAGTTCATCGGGAAGTGGGGCGGTAAAATACAGAACTTCTCCAGCCTCATGATAACCTCGTTTGTTTTGCCAGTAAGCCGATCCTGTCGGTTGAATCCTTAATCCTTTGCTTCCATTGGTTTGAAAAGACCGGGTTTCTTTCGTTGACTGATAGGAGTAGCCATACGTTACCTTTTCCCAAACCAGTGGCGCCGTGCCTTCGTTGATCACATAGAACCCCACTGACACTTGGCCTGATTCCGGATCAGCCGAGGTAAATCCGGGCAAAGGCAGATAGGTGATGGCATTGTTTTGCTGAGGTGTAATAACGAGTGAAATGGGTGGCGATTTCCTGGATAGGGAAAGCACTTCTTTTTTAGCTCTGGAAAGACTAGCCATTTGATCGCCCGGTTCATCCTCTTCCTGCGCGCAGATCGTGTAGACTGGCAACAGACACAGGAGAATACATAATCGCACAAAAGATTTCATACATGCGTTCAGAGTTAAATAACCAACAACTTAAGGGCAGGAACTACCTGTTACGTGTGGTAGCCATCCTACCCGGTGCGATACCGGGTAGGACGCGACTTATTCGGCGATGGTCAGCGTGACCAGCTGGCCGTTGGTAAAGCTGCCACGTTTAAAGGCCACAATCAGAATATCATAGGCTTTCAGGGCAGACTCTTCCGATTCCACCGCGCAGCCGCTCAGGGCCTCGCTTACCTGCACCCGGTTTTTAGCGCCTTCGGGCCAATCTCCAACCCGGATGATTGCCTTGGGTTTGCTCAGGGTAAAGGTCCACTGGTTACTGGAAACATTTTCGTTGAAGACGGCAGTGTAGGTTCCCGGTGGCACGGATACCTTGCTTGCGGCCAGTTCCAGGGTTTTGCAGCGGGGCATACCGGACATAAACACATCACCGGTGGTGCAGGTGCTGTTTTTTTCCATGCGTTGAATGGTGAAAATGTAATTGGCCGGGTCTTTTTTGGGGCTTGTCTGCGCTTTACTCGCCGGACAAACCAGTATTGACAGGGCCATGACCGCGACGAATCGGGCTGCTACTTTTGTGATCATAACTACGAAAGGTTAGACGTAAATGGATCGTTGACTTCTATGTGGATGCTATCATTCTATCGGGCTGGGCAGTAACGAACAGGGGATGGCAGATGAATAGGGGGGCATCGATGGTCTCCCGTAGGTTGCTTGTAAGGTATGGGTGGGCGACGGTTGTGCAAACACCTGTGTCGTTAGCCAAAGATTGGCAAAACCTGGGCTTTACGCTGAAAAGCCCAGGCAACGACCTGTACCTGACCTCCTGGCTAACCGATCCGGTACTAGCCGGTTGGTGTACCAGTGAGAGAAGCCATCGTCACCGTAGGGTTACTGGTTTTGCCCTTGCATGGGTGTGTGAGAATGAGAGGCTCCTTTGTTGATCTGAGCTTTAGTTGATGATGGACAACCAACCTTACATAAAGTTAAAAATACTAAAACTGTGACTTTGGCTACTAATTTGATTAACATAACGATAAGTGGATAAAGTACATTGCCTACTCTAAGGGCTTTTCGGCGACGGCCACCTGATGTTAAAGGATTTCGGTGTTGTTCCTGCGGAGTTCCTGAACGAAGGTTTCTGTACAGAAGCGCGCTTTCATGCAAAGCAGGAATGACACTGGCCTCCGGGAGGAAGGTAACCGCCTGCTGGTTTAAAGCTATTTTACAATCGATTGATAATCTGATTGGTAAACTGACTGATTGACCAGGCCAAGGTAGGGGTTTGCAGCCGCCAGGTGGTAGCGCAATTGTTCCAAATGCTGTCGCATTTGTTCCAAAAGGTGCTTGGTGTGCGGTATGGATGAGGGAGACTAGGGAGTATCTGCCTTTTCGCGGACAGTACTGGGTGTAAACCCGAAGTATTCACCGAACACTTTGGCAAAGTGCGAGGCGCTGCCAAAGCCCACCTGCATACCTACCTCGGCCACCGGCAGATCGGTGGTGCGCAACAGGTCCAGCGCTTTCTGCATGCGGATGCTGCGCAGCAGCTCCAGTGCAGGCTGGCTGTTGATGGCTTTCAGCTTCCGGTGCAGCTGGGTACGACTGGTACCGAGTTCGCGCAGCAGTTCATTTACTCCGAAGTTTTCATTGGCCAGGTTATGCTCCATAATCTGTGCAATCCGATCCAGGAAAGGTTGTTCATTTCCAATGGAAGCACCCATCGTTCCGGTGCTTATGGATTGCGGTTGGGCTGGCATTCCTCCGGCATGGCGGCGGGCAATCCGGTCGCGTAGTTCCAGCAAGTTGCCTGCCGTCAGCAGCAGCTCCTCCACCCGGAAGGGTTTGACCAGGTAGGCGTCGGCTCCACCGGCGAGTCCGCGGATGCGTTCCGCATCCGAAGCACGGGCCGTGAGCATCACCAGCGGGATGTGGCTGGTCAGCTCGTGCGCTTTGAGTTGCCGGGCCAGGGTCAGCCCATCGGTCTTGGGTAGCATCAGGTCGGTAATGATCAGGTCAGGCACCAATTGTACAGCCAGTCGGTAACCTTCCGCCCCGTCAAAGGCGCACTGCACCTGGTAGTGATCCGCCAGGCAGTCGGCTACAAAGCTGGCCAGCTCGGGATGGTCTTCGACCAGTAGTACAACGGGAAGCGCACTGTCCACCGCCGGATTTGCTTCGGATTCGGGCATGATCTCGCCGGAGGGCACCGGGATGACCAGTGGATCGTATGACCGGACTGCGGTTTCGGGAGCTGGCAGAGCCGAAGGCTGCCGTACGGGCAGGCTGATCCGGAACTGCGTGCCCTGTCCCGCCTGGCTCTCAACGGCAATCGTGCCGTTGTGCAGGGTAACCAACTCTTTTACATACGACAGGCCAATGCCTGTACCGCCATACGGACGCGTATCGGAGTTGTCGGCCTGAAAGAAACGCTCAAATATCCGGGGCAGGGCATCGGGCGTGATGCCGATCCCGGTGTCGGTAAGCGTGAGGATAACGTGACAGGATGCCTCCCACTGGAAACGCAGGACGATCTGCCCACCGGATGGTGTAAACTTGAACGCGTTGGAGAGCAGGTTTTGCAGGATCTTTGCAAGCTTATCCGGATCAAAATCCATGACGAATGCTTTCGGGTCAGCCTCAAAACGAAAGTCTACGCGTTGCTCGTCGGCATAGGCATAGTACGCCTGGGTAATGAGGGCCAGTGAACGCACAATATCGGCGCGAATGACACGCAGCGTTTCCTGACCGGCCTCGATCCGGTGCAGGTCCAGCATCTGATTGACCAGATTCAGCATTGATTCGGCCTGCTGGCTTGCCTGTGCCACCAGTTTCTGAATCCGGGTTTCGCCGCGGGTGCTTTCGCCAATCTTACCGATAGGGCCTTTGATCAGAGTAAGTGGGGTGCGCAGTTCGTGGGCAATGTTGGTGAAAAAACGTGTCCTGGCTTGGTCGAGTTCCTGCAATTGGATGGCATGCTCGCGTTCCGCTTGCCATTGTTGCTTGAGTCGCAAGCGGTTTAGGTACAGTCGCAGGCCGATGTACAACAGACCGGCCATCACCAGCAGATACCCCAGATAGGCCCACCAGGTCTGGTAGAGCGGCCGCTCGACGGTAATCGATACTTGTAACGGCCGGACAGACCAGTCACTTTTACCAACCCGTGCCCGAACCCGGAGCGTATACGTACCCGGTGGCAGGGAGGTGAACTGCAAACTGTTTTGCTCACCCAGGTAATTCCACTTGGGACTTATGCCTTCAAGTTGATACGAAAACTGCGGCTTTTCGCTGGTGAATTCCCGAATGGAAAACTGAACCGAAAGGTAAGGAGTTTTCGGGGCAAGCAGAATGTGGTTCTGGGCAAAACTACTGAAAAGCTGATGGTGTGTCCGGTTATCGTTGTCATCGTGCCGGGTAATCCGGGTAATCAAGGGTTGGGGTGTTTCCAGGTGCGGAATCGTCACCTGATTGCTGACGGTTACCAGTCCATTGACAAGTCCCAGGTAGACGGTGCCGCTGCGGTCACTTCCCATGGCATTGTGATTAAATTCATTGTCGGGCAGGCCGCTTTCCTTGAAGTAATTCAGGAACGTACTCATCCTCGGATTAAAGTAGCATAGTCCGTAATGAGTGCCCAGCCAGAGGTTTCCCTGTCCCGCTGGCTGAATGCTGATCACCACGTTATCGGGCAGGCCCTGGCGAGTAGTGTAGGTTTTCACAACGCCCGTAGCGGGATTGTAATGCTTGATCCCTTCGCCTTTGGTGCTGACCCATACGGTGCCATCGGGGTTCAGAAGCAGGCTATAGACCACTATTTTCCGGTTACCTGCCACGGGATGATTTTTCAGTCGGTCACGGGAATGAGGAATGGAATATAAACCGCTGGAAGTGGCCAGCCAGAGGGTATGGTTGCGATCTTCCTGCACGTCGTTCACGCGGGTCTTGCTCATTGGCTGCCGGCCGCTGAGCCGGAATGTGGACAGCGTATCCTGCGGCCTCCAGTACATGAGCCCGCCGTAGGTACCCATCCATACCGTACCCGAGTGGTCGCGGCATACCGACACCGACCACTGGCCCAAGGCACGTTCCGGACCCAGGCTATCGTAGGCCGGCCGGGGCAGGAGGGCTGTGACCTTGCTACTGGAGATGCGGTAGAAAAGCAATCCGTTGGATTCGGAAGCAATGTAAACCGTATCGCCGTGCCGGTCAAAATCGTATGCCATCGGATTTCGGACCGTATCGCCTTTGCCCGGTAAGCCTATCCGCTCAAATGCCGCTAGACGGGGTCGGTACCGGAACAGGCCCGAATAAGTACCAACAAGCAGTGTGCTGTCGGGCAGGGCATGAATGCCGCGTACACTGACCGGACCGGGCTTGTCCGGAATTGCGGGGAAAAGGAGTGAATGGAAAAGTTTTTCAGTGGCAAAAATTTCGTACAGTCCGTCGCTGCGACCTACCCAGCCATGGCCGGGCTGGTCGAGGCACAGGGTATTGAAATCGGTAAAGGGCTCGTTGTCAAACCGGGCGAACCTTGCCGCAAGATCAGTGAAGACGGCAGTGGGTGTAAAGACGGAGATACTGCCCGGGTCAAGCCTGCCGAAAATACCGCCCGCGCCAAAAACCCACAGTTTGCCCGATCCGTCCGGTTGTATCGCTTTGCGCCGCCTGCCCTCCTGGATATAGCCGGGCAAGCCAAAGGCGTGTATTTGCCGTGCCCTTGCCCGGGGAGCCTCCAGGGAATCGACAAAAAAAATACCCCGGGGTCCGGCGGCACAGGCGGTTTTTCCGTCGTTGGCAAAGCAGAAGGCGTTCATGGCCTCGGGTAGCCGTACCTGGTGGACAATGGCACGCTGGGCGTTTACTTTGGCCAGTTCGTTCTTATAACTTATCCATATTCCTCCCTGGTCGGCTGCTACCAAGTTTTTAATGGTCGGTTCCTTGGGAATGGATAACTTCCGCAGGCGGATGGCGCGTCCGGTTTGGAAGAATAGCATCGCCTCCCGGGAAGGTACCTGGTACAGGTGACCCCGCCGGGTGCCAAACCAGACAAACCCGCCACTGGCAACCATGGCCGTTACATCGTTTTGAAAAATGCCGTCGTTATCGGCCCCGGCAGCCAGGTGCACAAACCGGTCGCGACCGGGGTTGATGACGGTTACGCCGTTTTCAGTGGCAACCCACAGGTTCTGGTGGATGTCTTCCAGTACTGCGTTTACTTGCGGGTCAGAAAGCTGAAGACCGTTTCCTTCCAGGGTGTTGATCAGCGAAAATGCATAGCCGTCATAGCGATACAAGCCCTGGCTGGTGCCCAGCCACAGAAAGCCGGCGCGGTCCTTTACCAGACAGGTGACCGACTTGGAAAAAGAGGTTTTTACGATACGGGCATTCGACCAGCGGTCCTGCACCTGTCTGTCCTGTGCCTGCAAGAGCGTGCAGGCAAGGAAAATAAGCAGGAACAAACCCGGAAGTGGCAAACGGGGTGAGCAGGCTGTGTGCATTGGTCAATAAACCCTTTTGTACTCAATGATTGTCGTTTTTCTGGTAAACATAGCCTATGCTGGTGCGTGACCAGAGAAAAATATGAAGAAAGGCACTGGATGGTAGATGAACCAGGCATTCGAAACCGCTGCCGTTACTTGCTGGTTTTTACCAGAAATATACTAAAACAACGTGAATAATGGGGTTTAGTCAACCAAACATTTCTCTCTTTGTAGCGTGTGTCACTTTTTGCATGCCCAGGACAAAAACGAGAGTTTTGGGGCCAGATTTGTGCGGAGGGGCTCAAACGTGAGTTTGAGAGCCAGCCTTGCGCGATGGCAAAAAGGGCAAAAAATCCCAAAGCTTCACCCCGCATGCCAACGCTAGGCCCGCGGGATTTTTGGGCCGGCGCACCTTCCCAACCTAGCGTGATTGACGTGGACAAGGTTGGCTTTGTGCCCATCAGGCTCTTGCTTCGCGCATCGCATAAATAATTGACTGTCAAACCTTCATGCTTAATACACCAGTACTCACATTAAAAAGTTCTTTTAAGTTGCAATACCTCTGGAATCCAAACGGATCGTCCCACTCGATGTTGTACTCCGGAATGCCTAGTTTTTGGAGCCAGTTGGGTGCTACCTATCGCTCTGGGCTGTAAAGCCGTTAGGGCAATAAATCTTTACGAAATACAAATGAGCGGGAGATCACTTGTGAGGCTGCGAAGAAGCCCAGTGCTCCATTGCTAAGATTGGAGGGGGCGTTGGCTGAAACCCGGTCAAACAAGCCTCCTTTGAAAACCGTTTGTGCATATACCGCTTGGATAAAGGCAAAGTTTTCCGGAGTCATCGAATACTTGTCCTGGTAAATGCGGGAGCCTTCGGCAAGAATTAACCTTGCGTTCTGCCCCTGAAAGTTTAGCAGAAACCCCTGCGGATCTATACCTGGGAATTCGTAATAAAACACATGCAGAAGCTCCTGGGTGATCGCGTCCTGTGCCCGATAAACCACGCGTGACGGAGCAGCTACGCCATACCGTACTTTGGGAAACTCAATCCGGTAGATGTCAACGTTATCAGGAAGCGGATTTTCAACCCGGTTGGGAGTCCGAAACGTTTCCTCTATGGACGGAAAGGGTGTGACGGCTTCCAGGGTGGCAGAGCCGGTATACAACTGTCCATCCGCTTCTATGCGTAAGGTATACGTTTTGCCTACTTCTCCCTGAACTGTATCAGCAGTGGCATAGGTACCGGGAAGGGTATCTATTTCATGCAACAGATAGGTGTGCCGTCCTTCGGTGATCGAAACCCTGGCATGTGAAACGCCTGCCGGAGCCGACCTTGGAATGGGAACATCTGTACGGCTGATTCGAACCAGATGCGCTTTGGCCTCATTGGTAATGAGGCCTTCCACAACAATTCTGCCTGTAGGTGCGCTACTTAACTCGTTTAAGTCGATGGGTTCTACACAGGCAGTAACGACCATAAGCAACACCAGCCAGAGACTTGATAGAGAAACAGTCTTATGGATACTCATTTGAGCATTAGGTTATAGGATAACATCGGAACAATGGAAAACAGGTAAATCCGGTTGGCTACCGTTTGGGGGTTGGTTTGATCCCTGCCCGGAGAAAGATCCTCTCCGATATAGATTGTCATCGGATTCTTGCGAGCATAGGCATTGTATACCGACAAGGTAAAGGAATGCCTTGTTTTACGGCTTGGCTTTTCCCTGCCTTTCAAGGTCACCGCCAGATCCAACCGATGGTAGTCGGGCAGCCGGCTTGCGTTGCGGCTTCCATATACCGGAATGGTTTGTCCCTGATACTGAAAACTTTCCACAGGCAGATTGAGCGGGTTGCCACTGGTATAAACCCAGTTGGCTGCTACGGAAAGCCGACTGGAAAGCGTATAATTCGCGGAAAACGAAACCTTATGGGGCTGGTCGTGCAGGGCCGGGTAGGGGTTGCCCTGGTTGATGCCGGCGATTTTCCGTTGAGCTCTGGAAAAGGTATAGCTCAGCATACCCGTCAGGCGGCCGGTAGGTTTCTGAAGCATGCATTCAATGCCATACCCCCAACCGTTTCCTGACAGCAATTCCCCCTCTATGTACGGATTAAACAAAAGTTGGGCATTGTCCCTAAAATCAGTCTGATGGGCAATGGTTTTGTAATAGGCCTCTACCGAAAGCTTCAGGCCATGTCTGGACAAGCTTCTGAAATAACCCAAGGAGTATTGATCAGACCGTAACGGGTCCAGGTGAGGGCCGCTGGGATACCAGATGTCAAACGAAGTAAAGGAGAGGGATGAGTTGGAGAGCATCTGAAGGTACTGAGTGGTGCGCATGTAACTGATTTTAAGACTGCTCTCTTGGTCGGTTTGGTAACTGAACTGAAGCCTGGGTTCGAGTCCTTGAGCCGTATGAAAGATGCCTCCACGGGTGTACTGTACCGAATCTGCCACCATTCCCCGGTCAAAGGAATAGATAGTGGTTTTGCCCAGGTTATGAAAAAGAGAATAGCGCAGTCCGGCTTCGACCGAAAGCCGCTTGCCAAGCTTGCCTTGCAGACCGACATAGCATGCGTTTTCAAGTGCCTTTCGGGCAGGAATGTCATAGCCACTGCCAGACTGATTGTAGCCGGGTTGCATCGCATGAAGGATCGCATTCAGGCCAAATGTAAATGAGATCGATTCGTTTTTGAGGTACGAGAAGTCAGCTTTGGCATTCCAGTCTCTGATCCGTGACCGCCAGTTGAAAAGGTTGCTGGCTGAAGGAATGCTCAGATTGTAGTCGTAGTTGCTGTAAATGAGTGAGAAATGTGAGAAGAGATGAGAATGGAAGAGGTGGTTCCAACGCAGGGAGCTGGTCACATTTCCCCAGTTGATGGCATAATCCAGTAACGAGAGCCTGTTGACATCCCTGCCCGCGTAAAGAGAAAAGAACATCCGGTTTCGTTCGTTCAGGGTATAGTTTATCTTGCCGTTGAGGTCATAAAAGTAGAGGCGGGTGCCTTTGAACTGTACCCGGTTGACGGAGTCGGTCATGGCTAGCCACAACAGGGGTTCGGCGTATGTTCGGCGGCCAGCGAGCATAAAAGAGCCTCTTCCCCTGGACAGAGGGCCCTCTGCCACCACCCGTGCCCCTCCAAGCAAACTGGCTCCCCCGGCCATTTTAAAAGCCTTGGCGTTTCCTTCTTTCATGCGTATGTCCAGCACAGAAGATAACCGGCCTCCATACTGAATCGGAAAATAGCCTTTATAGAGGGTCAGGTTCTGGATGGCGTCTTCGTTAAATACTGAAAGGAATCCAAGCAGGTGCGACGCGTTGTACAAGGGGGCGTCATCCAACAGAATCAGGTTCTGATCAGCACCGCCGCCTCTGACAAAAAATCCGGTCGAGCCTTCTCCGATGGTAGTTACCGCAGGAAGCAGCTGAATGGATTTGATCACATCACTGGCACCGCCCAATGCCGGAATTTGACGGATTGTCTGCATGGACAGCCTATGAGCTCCCATTACGGGAGGAGGAGATTCACTGGTTACTTCCACCTCTGCCAGTCCGATCGCCTGCGGCACCAGTTCAATATCGATTCGCAGGTCAGAAATGAGTGTGATTTTCCTGTATGTAGCCTGATACCCTACATAGGAATAGTATATGCTGTAGGTCCCTTCCGGCAAAGTGAATGAATAAAAACCATGCGCATTGGACATGACCTGGCGGGAAGAATCGCCCGTAAAAATGGTAGTTCCTGCCAGAACTTCGCCTGATGCCGAATCCCGAACATACCCTGCCACCGTATACCGTTTCAGTGGCCGCGCGCCTGCAGATTGCTGCCCATAGCCTGGCCCAGAGGAAAGGCAAATCAGCACAAGAATCAGGCATTGCACAACAGGAGTATAGCTTAGGATCATACGAAAGCGAAGGAGATGCCATGGATAGTTACGTCAGTAGGGTAATAGTAAGAAAATGGAACTGCACTGACAATGAAGCAGACCATCGGCAGGCTGTTTTTAACGTTATTTAAGTTATTTTAACACAAAGGTTTCCAATAGGATTGACAACCGATACGAAGCGGGTAATCGTGGTTGCAACTGATTGTTTTGTCTGAGCGTTGCTAGTGCCGGAACTGCCTGCGATACCCAAACGGATCACGCCACTCGATGTTGTGCTCAGCCTAAATGGTCATGGGAAAGCAGACAATTGCCATGCGAGTCCATGGTGGTGATTTGAAGACTAGGCACTTTTATTTACAGGTTCAGACAAGGACAGTTCCAAATGCCGTTTATTTTTTAGATTTTATAATTTTCATCCGTCAGAGTTTCGGTTACTTTGCAGCGAATCAAACCTGTCCGAAACAATGGACAGATCCATCGCATGACGAATAATACCATCTTACTGATCGATGACGAGGAAAAGCTCCGGACGCTACTGGCTCGCATTCTGAGCCTGGAAGGCTACGCTGTCAAAGAAGCCATGAATGCGCAGAGTGCCTTGCGAATGCTGGAAAAAGAAGCTGTGCCCGTCATTCTCTGTGATGTCAAGCTACCCGATGCCAATGGCGTTGAACTGACGCAAAAATTGAAAGCCCTGTATCCGGATACCGAAATCATACTTCTGACCGCGTACGGGACTATTAGTGATGGGGTGGCGGCCATGAAAAATGGGGCGTTTGACTACCTGACCAAGGGCGATGACAATGACAGAATCATCCCCCTGGTGGCGCGGGCCATGGAAAAAGTCCGCTTGCAGCAGAAGGTAAAGCAACTTGAAGAAAAAATAGCGCATCAGAAAGGGTTTGCCACCATTCTGGGCGAATCTGCCGCAATCCATCAAGCGGTTGCGTTGGCCCGGAAAGTAGCGGCAGCCCAGACGACCGTCTTGCTGCTGGGAGAGACCGGCACCGGAAAGGAAGTGTTTGCCCAGGCCATTCATGCCGAAAGTCCGCGCCGGCACCGCAATTTTGTGGCCGTCAATTGCAGTGCCTTCAGCCGGGAGATTCTGGAAAGCGAATTGTTTGGCCACCGGGCCGGTGCGTTTACCGGTGCTACTAAAGACAAACGCGGGCTGCTGGACGAAGCCGATGGAGGCACATTGTTTCTCGACGAAATCGGGGAAATGAGCCTGGACCTGCAGGCCAAGCTGCTGCGGGTGCTGGAAACACAGCAGTTTTACCGGGTGGGCGATGTGAAACCTGTATCGGTGGAGGTACGCTTTGTGGCGGCTACCAACCGCAACCTGGCACAGGAAGCCGAAGCCGACAGGTTCCGGCTGGACCTGTACTACCGACTGTCTGTGTTTGAGATCACCCTGCCTGCCCTGCGTGACCGGCTGGAGGACTTGGAGCTACTGACCCGGCATTTTGTACAGGTGTATGCCAATAAGATGAACAAGAAGGTCGCATCGGTGGCGCCGGAATTTATGGTGCGTCTGAGGCAACATTCCTGGAAGGGTAATGTCCGCGAACTGAAAAATGTCATTGAGCGGGCTGTGATTCTAATGGATAACGAACAGCTGACTCCCGCGGAGCTGCCGTATGAGTGGCAAAATATGATTTCAGAAACCGACAAATCCTCCCTGGCATTGGCCGACATGGAAAAGCTGCACATTCAGCGGGTGCTTGCCCATACCCAAGGCAACAAAACCGAAGCCGCCCACCTGTTGGGCATTGGCCTGACGACCCTGTACCGCAAACTGGACGAATACGGAATGACCCGGCACGAATAACGACACACCTTTCCAAAATGAAAAACCGACCCTTCCAAAATGGAAGGGTTTTTCGTTTTCTGAAAGTACTGTTCCTCAAGTATCTTATTGATAATTCTCTGATAATGAGTTTTTTAAATAAAATCTTACAAAGAGTACATCTGCGGACCAAAACTTGAGATCCTAGCGTACAGAATCGAATCGTAAACGTAAACAGGCGCCATGCCACTGCTATGTTAGCTACTATCTTATTTATCGCTGCCGGACTCATCTTCTTCGGTTTGTTCTTCCAATCCATTGATTACTTCGAAGAAATCTGACTCCATCCATCCGCTTAAACACAAAAAGTTATGAACCTTGCCCTTTTTATCGTTTGCCTTGCCCTGTTTGGCTATCTGGTCTATGTTCTGCTTAAACCAGAAAAGTTCTAGACACTCCCTGTTGTGGCCAACAACTACTCGCTACCTAATCTTTGGAAACCTATGAATGATTTATTGACTGTTGTACTCATCTTTCTCCTGACTGTGCTGATAGCGATTCCACTAGGCAGGCACATTGCCCATGTCTACGCTGATCAGAAGAACTGGCTGGATTTCATGCGGCCAGTGGAAAATTGGTTTTACCGGTTTTGCGGCATTGACCCCAATCGGGAAATGAACTGGAAACAACACCTGGTTGCGTTGCTTACCATTAACCTGATCTGGTTTTTGTGGGGCATGTTTGTGCTGACAAGCCAGGGTTGGCTGCCCCTGAACCCGGACGGCAATCCGTCCATGACGCCCGACCTGGCTTTCAACACCGCCATCAGCTTTATTGTCAATTGCAACCTGCAACATTACTCAGGCGAAACGGGCGTGTCGTACTTTACACAACTGTTTACCCTTACTTTCTTCCAGTTTGTGTCGGCAGCCGTGGGTATGGCCGCCGCCGCGGTGGTTTTCAATGCCCTGCGCGAACGGCAAACCTCGCAACTGGGTAATTTTTACGTGTATTTTACCAAAACCATTACCCGCATTCTGTTGCCCCTGTCGCTGGTCATGGGTATTGTATTGATGTTTAACGGAGTGCCCATGACGCTGGAAGGCAAGGATATACTGACCACATTGCAGGGCGACACCGTTCAGGTATCACGCGGACCTGTTGCGGCTATGGTGCCCATCAAGCACCTGGGGACCAACGGCGGCGGTTTTTTTGGGGTTAACTCTGCGCATCCGTTAGAAAACCCCAATTTCTTTACCAATAGTCTTGAGGTGATCTCGCAGGTAATTATTCCCATCGCCATGGTTTTTGCGCTGGGTTTTTATCTGCGGCGCAAACGACTGGCCTGGATGATTTTCGGCGTAATGACGGTTGGCTTTGCGTTACTGCTCATTCCGGCCGTGGTGTCAGAAGTGAAAGGCAACCCCGCTATTTCGGCAATGGGTATCGACATGAGCAGTGGGGCCATGGAAGGCAAGGAGGTCCGGTTTGGGGCGGTGGCCTCTGCGTACTGGAGCATTGTCACTACCATCATCTCAACCGGATCGGTTAATTCCATGCACGACAGCTTTATGCCGCTGTCGGGTATGAGTCAGCTACTGGGCATGATGATCAATGCCTTTTACGGTGGCTGCGGTGTGGGATTTCTGAATTTTTATATATTCATCATCATTGCCGTCTTTATTTCCGGACTGATGGTAGGCCGCACGCCCGAGTTTATGGGTAAAAAGATAGAGGCACGCGAAATGAAGATTGCTACCATTGTGGCACTGCTGCATCCGCTGCTGATACTGGCCGGAACGGCCCTTGCCAGCTACCTGGCTGCCGGTGATGCGGACATGGGGGGTTGGTTTGCCAACGCCGCCGGGGAAGGACAGAAAGCAACCGGCTGGCTCAACAATCCGGGCTATCACGGGTTTTCGGAAATGCTCTACGAATATACTTCGGCTGCGGCCAATAACGGTTCGGGTATGGAAGGCTTGGGCGACAACAACCCGTTCTGGAATATTACCACGGGTATCGTATTGCTGCTGAGCCGTTACCTGCCCATTATCGGTCCGTTGGCCATTGCCGGGCTGCTGGCTGACAAAAAATACATTCCGGCTTCGGCAGGTACCCTGCGCGCCGATACAGTGACTTTCGGGGCAGTAGTGTTTGCGGTGATTGTTATCATCGCAGCCCTTTCTTTCTTCCCTGCACTGACGCTGGGGCCGTTGGCTGAATTCTTTTCCATGCCTCACTAAGCGATATGGAAAATACACAATCCTATGTTTCTTGTTTTATCTCACTAACTAACCGACACTAAAAAAGCAGAGAATAAATTATAGGGTATGGATGGTTTAGGTTGCTGACTATCAGTACTGTGTCTTTCTTCTTTTTTCCCTCTTCTTGTCTCTATAAACCATGGTAAAGAAATCCCAGAATACTTCACTTTTTCAACCCGATCTGGTCCGGCAAGCCTTGAGCCAGTCGTTTGTCAAACTCAATCCGGTGGTGATGTTCCGCAATCCGGTCATGTTTACCGTAGAGGTCGGCACCTTCATCATGCTTCTGGTGTGCATCGGTATCCTGTTCGGAGACGCTTCTCAGGGCAGTCTGGCCTATAATCTGGTTGTGTTTGGCATCTTATTGCTTACGTTGTTGTTTGCCAACTTTGCCGAAGCCATTGCCGAGGCGCGTGGCAAGGCCCAGGCCGATAGCCTGCGCAAAACCCGTCAGGAAACCCCTGCTAAAAAAATAGTGCTGGTTGGTGAAATGACACTCAATGAAGTTCAGGTAGTTCCCTCTTCCGAACTTCGCAAAGGCGATGTGTTTATCTGTGAAACGGGTGACATGATTCCGGCTGACGGCGAGATCATCGAAGGACTGGCCACCATTGATGAGTCGGCCATTACCGGCGAATCGGCTCCGGTGATCCGAGAAGCCGGGGGCGACCGTTCCAGTGTCACGGGTGGTACCAAAGTGTTGTCGGACCAGATCAAAGTGCTGGTGACTACCCAGCCCGGCGAAAGCTTTCTGGACAAGATGATTGCGCTGGTTGAAGGGGCTAGCCGTCAGAAAACACCCAACGAAATAGCACTGACTATTCTGCTGGCGGGCTTTACCATGATTTTTATCATCGTGTGTGTGACACTCAAGCCTTTTGCCGACTATGCGCAGACACCCATTACCATTGCCGCCTTTATCTCGTTGTTTGTCTGTTTAATTCCTACGACTATCGGAGGGCTGTTATCGGCTATTGGCATTGCCGGTATGGACCGGGCGTTGCGGGCCAATGTGATTGCCAAATCGGGGAAAGCCGTAGAAACGGCCGGAGACGTAGACACCCTGCTCCTGGACAAAACCGGTACGATCACCATTGGCAACCGGAGGGCAACAAATTTTTATCCGGTGCAGGGTATTGCCAGGGATCGTTTCATCGAGAGCAGTCTGCTCAGTTCACTGGCCGATGAAACGCCCGAAGGCAAGTCCATCGTCGAGTTGGCAGGGGAGGGACAATCCCACCGGCGTAAATTACCCGAAGGAACCCAGCTTATCAAATTTACGGCCGAAACCCGGAGCAGTGGCGTTGACCTTGCCGATGGCCGCCAGATCCGGAAAGGTGCCTTCGATGCCATCCGAAACCTGGTGATTCAGAACGGCCACGCCTTCCCTGCCGATGCGGAGGCTAAGGTCAAAGACATCGCCGCCAACGGAGGTACGCCCCTGGTGGTTGCCGAAAACAAACAGGTGCTGGGGGTGATCGAATTACAGGACATCATCAAACCCGGTATTGCCGAACGGTTTGAACGGTTGCGCAAGATGGGTGTGAAAACCGTAATGGTGACGGGTGATAACCCACTGACGGCCCGGTACATTGCTACCCAGGCGGGTGTCGATGATTTTATTGCCGAAGCCAAGCCTGAAGACAAAATGAATTACATCCGGGCCGAGCAGGCCAGTGGCAAACTGGTAGCCATGATGGGCGACGGTACCAACGATGCCCCTGCCCTGGCCCAGGCCGATGTGGGCGTGGCGATGAACTCGGGCACCCAGGCGGCCAAAGAAGCCGGCAACATGGTGGACCTGGACAACGACCCGACCAAACTGATTGAGGTAGTGGAAATTGGCAAGCAGCTGCTCATGACGCGCGGCACACTGACCACCTTCTCCGTTGCCAATGACGTAGCCAAATATTTTGCCATTGTACCGGCCTTGTTTATGGGTTCTATTCCGGCCCTGCAAGCCCTGAACATCATGCGGTTGCATAGTCCGGAGTCAGCTATTTTGTCGGCAGTGATTTTCAATGCGGTAATCATTCCGCTGCTGATTCCGCTGGCATTGCGTGGGATTGTGTACAAGCCCATTGGTGCCAGTGCACTGCTGCGGCGCAACCTGCTTATCTACGGGTTGGGCGGTGTACTTGTGCCCTTCGTCGGGATCAAACTCATTGACCTGGCCGTCGGTATATTTTTCTAAAATTAAATTATCTCTCTTTACACATTCCTATGAAAGCGCATTTGCTTCCTGCCCTGAAAATGACCCTGCTGTGTCTGGTGTTTTTTGTGGGCCTCTACTCGCTTGTTTTGTTGGGCATTGCCCAGCTGGCACCCAACCAGGGAAAAGGTCAGGTAACCGTTCGTGACGGCAAGGTGGTTGGTTATACCCATGTGGGTCAGTCCTTTACCCAGGACCGTTACTTTAATTCCCGACCCTCGGCGGTAGGCTATAACGCTGCCGGTTCGGGTGGTTCAAACAAAGGCCCTTCCAATCCCGATTACCTGGCTCAGGTGCAAGCCCGTATCGATACTTTCCGGGTGCATAATCCTGGCATTGCTAACGAACACATTCCGGTAGAGTTAGTCACGGCTTCCGGCAGCGGGCTTGATCCGCACCTGTCTCCGGCAGCGGCATTGATACAGGTGCCACGCATAGCGAAAGTGCGGAATCTGCCCGAACAGAAACTCAAAGACTTAGTGACCGTACATATCCAGACACCCATACTAGGACCCCAGACGGTAAATGTTCTGGAATTGAACCTGGCATTGGATGGTATTTCAAACTAAGTACTACCGCCTGTTTGGTTACTATTATTTTCTACCTTGGTCTACGCCACTCCACCCTGGTCTGTGTGCCACAGACTAGGGTAAACTTCGTGTTAAACTATTGATGTGCAAGTACTTAATACATATTCATTAACAAATCCCTGCTGCTATCAATGAATAAGTCAGGGGTTATCAAAAACACCATACCTATGAGATTTCTTATTGCTTCTGTTGTCGTACTGTTTTCCTCAATCCATTTGCTGGCTCAGACCGAAACAGACTCTACCCGAAAACTGAATGTAAGCGGTTACCTGGAAGCGTATTACCAGTATGATTTCAATCAACCCGTTAACAATGCCCGCCCCGGATTTGTCTATAGCCACAACCGGCACAATGAGTTTACCGTTAACCTGGGATTTCTGCGGGGAAGTTATACCAACAGCCGGGTACGTGCCAACCTGGCCATTGCCGTCGGCACATACATGAATGCCAACTATGCGGCTGAGCCCGGCGTGCTCAGAAACATCTACGAAGCCAACGCCGGTGTCAAGCTTTCCAAAACGAAAGAGTTATGGCTGGATGCGGGTGTATTCGGGTCGCACATCGGCTACGAAAGTGCCGTGGGCAAAGACAACTGGACACTGACGCGCAGCCTCACCGCTGACAATACACCGTATTATTTATCCGGGGCTAAGCTTACCTATGCTACCCCTAACGGCAAATGGGTACTGACCGCACTGGCCGTGAACGGATGGCAGCAGATCCAGCGAGCCGACCAGAATTCCCGGATTGGGATAGGCACCCAGGTTCAGTTCAAGCCTGTTGCGAGCCTGACGCTTAACTCCAGCACCTTTATCGGGGCGGCTCCCGATTCGACCAATCGCAACCGGTTGTTTCATAATCTGTACGTCATCTGGCAGGTTTCGGACAGGCTGGGTTTGACCGCCGGATTTGATTATGGCATCCAGCAGAGTCAGTCGGGCTCTGATACCTATGACAACTGGCAAAGTGCGAGTGTATTGCTGCGTTACCAACTGGCAGACAAATGGTGGGTGACCGGTCGGTTTGAGAACTACCTGGATCGTGATGGAATCGTTATCGCTACCGGCACCCCCAATGGGTTTAACACCAGTAACTATTCGTTGAATCTGGATTTTGCACCGGTAGAAAATGTGCTGTGGCGATTGGAAGGCCGTCTGTTTACCAGCGAGGATGCTGTCTTTGCCGACCGTAACCAAACCGCTGTCCGTACCAATGCTGTGGTTACTACCGCTTTAACATTCAGCTTTTAAAAAAAATCAGCATTTGACAAATCGTTTCTTTTCCTAATCAAACTATCAATGAACTGAATACCATTTTTCGGTTAAAAACCACAAGACAACGGTGCAAAAGAAGTCCCATCCGTTGGTACCAGACAAGCCGAGTGTATCTTTACAAGCCGCAATGGAACAATCTGCTGAATATTTCCTGGATCTGATCAAGCGTTCCCGTCGGGGGAAGTTCAAGGTCTACATCGGCATGAGTGCCGGTGTCGGCAAAAGCTTTCGCATGCTCCAGGAGACGCACACCTTGTTGCGAAACGGCATTGATGTAAAAATCGGCTACATTGAAACCCATGGACGTACCGAAACCCAGGCCCTGCTGGACGGCCTGCCGGTGATACCACGCCGCCAGATTTTCTACAAGGGCAAAGCCCTGGAAGAGATGGATGTACAGGCCATTGTAAACCAGCACCCGGAAGTAGTGATTGTTGACGAGCTGGCTCACACCAATGTGCCGGGCAGTAAGCACGAGAAACGCTGGCAGGATGTGCTGGAGATTCTTCAGGCGGGCATCAGTGTGATCTCGGCGGTGAATATCCAGCACATTGAAAGCCTGAACGACGATGTGCGGCAGATCACGGGAATTGAGGTGGCCGAACGGGTACCCGACCAGGTGCTGGCTCAGGCCGACGAGGTGGTCAACATTGACCTGACCGCTGATGAGCTGATTGCACGCCTCAACGAAGGGAAGATATACGCGCCGGGTAAGGTAGCCACCGCACTGGAAAATTTCTTCCAGCCCGAAAAGATTCTCCAGCTCCGCGAGCTGGCCTTGCGGGAGGTGGCCTCGCAGGTGGAGCGAAAAATCGAGAGCGAAGTCGCCAAGAATCAGCAGTTGCGTCCCGAGCGGTTTCTGGCCTGCATCAGCACCAATCATGAGGATGCTAAAAAGATCATCCGTAAGGTGTCGCGACTGGCCGCCTATTACAATGCCCGCTGGTTTGCCTTGTACGTACAAACCGAACGGGAAAATACCAGCAAAATAAATCTGGCAGCACAACGCCATCTGATTAACAACCTGCAACTGGCGACTCAGATGGGGGCCGAGGTGATCCGGGTAAAGCATAACCGCGTTGCCCAGGCCATTTTTGAAACCGCCCGCCAGCGGGAGGTAACCACGATTTGCATGGGCAGGCCCCGGGCTTCGTTCTGGCAGGTACTCTCCGGAACCGACTTGTTTAGTCGGCTGCTGGGACGCATTGCCGATACGGATATGGATATTGTGATTATTAGTTAAAGGAGAGGTTGGGACTATTTGCATAACCGATACCTTACTTTGTTATCTCGGTTTGTTATTATGATTTGCTACTGAGTTTATAGTGTATGTTTCTATGCTATGGCGTTTTTAGTATGACCCTTTGTTACTTTTTGTACGGCTTGTCAGAACAATGATTTCTGGTCCACATCATGCTTCTTCCCTCTGGCCTTGTTACTTTTTTTGTCCCAAATACTTTCGGGAAGAGGGGAGATTGCTTCTTTTTGCTTGATCAAAAAGAAGGAGCAGATGGGAAGAGATACATTCTTGAATAAAAATCTCCTTTGCTAAGAAGCAACACACGGTACAAAGAGAGTAGTGGTTAAAACAACAAACGCTTGATCACACGCTACCTGAACCAAAAGAGTATCAATACAAACGTGAAAACTGCCATTCGTTGCGTTTTATGACAATCAAGACCAAAATATCACTCGGGCTTGCCTTTCTTTTTGGGGTTATTGTGCTGCTGGGTGGCCTGGGAGCCTTTTATCTGTACCAGCTTTCGGAAGAGTCTAAAAAGATTCTCAAAGACAACTACATTTCGCTCGAATATGTACAAAACATCCGGGAGGTGATCCAGGATGGGCAGATTAGCCGGCTGGAGTGGGCCGAGGTCCGGAAAAACCTGGACCTTCAGCAGAAAAACATCACCGAGCCAGGCGAAGGAACCATTACCCAACGCCTGCAGGAGGCCTTTGCCATGAGTGTCGATACCGTTGCAACCGGTACGTTCGCAATACCAGCCACGCAACTGACACACATCTACCCGTTACTGGATCGACTGGTAGATGTGAACATGCAGGCCATGATCCGCAAAAATGCCCAGGCAGAGTCCAAAGCCGAGCAGATCCGTACCTACATGATCCTGATCCTGACCGTCTGCTCGCTGATTACCTTCAGTTTTATTGTCAACTTTCCGGGGTATATTGCCAATCCCATACGCGAACTTACCGAGGCCATTGGACAAATCGCCCGAAAGAACTACAGCCAGCGGGTGCATTTCCAGACCAATGATGAGTTTGGCCAGTTGGCAGCTTCGTTTAATGACATGGCCTTGCGCCTGGAGCAGTATGAGCACAGCAACCTGGCCCGCCTGATTTTTGAAAAGCGACGCATCGAGACTATCATTGATAACCTGAAGGACGGTATTCTGGGTCTGGATGAAAAAGGACGCATTCTGTTCTTAAATCCGGTGATGGAGCAGTTGCTGGGCCTGTCCGAGCCCGTTATCACGGGCAAATATGCCCCGGACGTAGCCTTGCACAACGATCTGCTGCGTCATTTGCTGGCTGGTGAGCCGACCATGTTACCGTTAAAAATCTTTGCAGATAACCAGGAAAGTTACTTTACCCGGGAAACACACGATGTGTTTCTGGCAGAAGACAACTACCCGGCAGCCAGCCAGCCGCAAAACGGGAAGGCTACTACTGCCGGCCGGGTCATTGTATTGAAAAATATCACTGCCTTCCGGGAGCGAGACCTGGCCAAAACCAACTTTATTGCCACTATCTCACACGAACTGAAGACCCCGATCTCATCGATTAAAATGAGCGTCAAACTACTCAAGGACCAGCGGGTGGGGCAGCTGAATCCCGAACAGGCCTCGCTGCTTTCCCATATTCAGGACGACAGCGAGCGGTTGTTGAAAATTACCGGCGAGCTGCTCGACCTGTCGCAGGTGGAGACGGGTAACATTCAGCTGGCCATTCGCCCGGTGACACCCCGGACCATCGTATCGTATGCGTTGCAGGCGGTTGGCTTTCAGGCGTCTCAGCGAGGAATTGAATTGCACAGTCAACTGGCAGATGACTTGCCTGCCGTCCAGGCTGATCTGGAAAAGACCGCCTGGGTGCTGATCAATTTTTTGTCCAATGCCCTGCGTTTCAGCCGTGAGGGTGCGTTGGTAACCATTGAGGTAGAAACCACCCGGGTAGACCAGCAGTCTCAGGTGCGTTTTGCGGTGCAGGATTCTGGGAAGGGGATTGAACGCAAGTACCTTGACCGTATTTTCGAACGCTATTTTCAAGTGCCCGACGGCAATCCTTCTCAGGCAGGCACAGGTCTGGGCCTGGCCATTTCCAAAGAATTTATTGAAGCCCAGAAGGGGCAGATCTGGGCCGAGAGTACACCCGGGCAGGGCAGCACTTTTTATTTTTCGCTGCCAGTCGATGAGAAAGAGTCGTAAGCTTTATCGCAAAACACTCTCGTTGGAACTTTTACTGTATCGTTCAAGAAACCCAGAAGCGCATGGTAAAATGAAGAGTAATTAGAAATTCTATAAGCCTCTCCTGTACGCATTACTTCCATTGCTTTGACTAACGGTAATACCCAGATAGATCACTTCGACCAATGTTACCTGGATTTGGTTAGTTCTTCTCCTGCAAGGGCCTGCCAGCGGTAAATCTGAAATGTTTGATTGTCGGACATGGCCACAAACATACCCGCCGGAAAATCCTGACCCAGCGGCAGGGCGGTTACCTCTGACCCGTCGCTTTCCTGGGTGGCGACTTTCACTACTTTCACCAGCGAATGCCGATGTGGATTTGTCGGCGTGCCTTCACGGGTAAAAATATGAAACTTGTTCGCCTGCTGGTCGGAAACGAGAATGTAACCGGTCTGGCTGCTGGTAGGGTAAATGGAGATCCCTTCGTGATCGCCTGTGAATCCTGAAGTGGCAAACAATGCCAGTTCGGCGTTGCCTTTCGCCGGGTCGGCATGGTATTTACGAACCCCGACGGTCTCATCGGAATAGTATACATAGCCCAGCGCATCATCGACGGCAATGGATTCGATTTCCTTGGCCCCGCTGTAGGCGCCGAACTTGCGTACCAGTGTGGCTTTGACTTGTCCTTTGCCGTTGTCTTCCAGCAGGTATTGCCACAAATACCCGTCAGACGGACCGTTTTTACGGCCCGTAATGGCATATATTTTATGGTCCGCCGGGTTTTTGTACAGGGCAATTCCCATCAGGTCCCTGTACTCCTTATCCGCGGGTTCACCTTCAAATGCGGCTAAACCCCCGTTGTCGACCGGCATCATGGAGGGAAGGCTGTACACGCGCAGTTTATGCGTCAGCCGTTCGGTGACCACGGCAATATCGGTGGGTTTGCCGCCCAGCAGCAAACCATACTCCACATCCACGTTGTTTGGACGCTTCAAACCCCGTACCACCTTGTCGGTCACAATCTTTCCTTGCAGGGTATAGACATACAACGCCCCGTCTTCATTCTTGTCCGTGCCCAGGATAAGGCTCCGGGCGGCGTTGAGGGGATTGATCCAGATGGCCGGATCATCCGTGTCATGCAGTGTCGGCTCGGTGGTATATACAGGCGTGACAACGGTAGCTGTATCATAAGTGGTTTGAAGCGAAAGCGTATCCTCGGATGGTCCGCTGCTGGCTATGGACTGTTTTGATTGCTCGGAACAACTGACGGCCAGCATAGCCAGCAGCAAAAAAGTATATTTCATTCGTGTATGGGATAGTGAATTCAAGCAGGCAGGTTAGGAGAAACAAAGTTTTCGATTATTTTTTCAAATGTAATGTTGTGGAGGGAATATCGTCCAGGTATTCGCCTTTCAGGGTCAGGGTCAGTTTTTCAGCATCGTTGGGATCGATCGCATAGTCTCCTTCCAGCGTAAACTCTGCCGGGCGGCCATCGCTCTGCTCGATTTCTTCCGAAAACTCCACCGAACCTTCCGTAGCGGCAAACAGGTCTTTTAGATCCGTTTCGTACTCTCCTTCCAGCTCGATTTCTTCATTGACCAGTTCTGAGGCATCACATTCGTCGGGTTTGGATTCGGTCAGGGTTATTTTCAGTTCAAAACCCTGATAGCCAAAGCTGATTTCAATTTTATCCACCTTTGCGCGTTCCAGTCCGCTGATGGCCGGGTCAAACGGTCCAAACAGGTTTTTGAAGGCGGCAAACTCGGCAGGATTGTCCACATCCACTTCCCAGTCGCCAAAAATGGCTTCGTCATCCAGTACCTGGTACTCAAATGTATTCGCGGTATTGACCACAACATTTTCCGTAGCCGTTATTCCGGTCAGGGCAAAGGTAAATCCGCGTTTTCCGGTATTGAGCCGGTCGTCATCAAAAAGATCTTCATCGGTTTCCAGTTCGATTTCCACACTTTCCACGCCCGCCGGAAACACAACCGAACCTTTGCCAGTTGCCATATCCAGTGTGAACTTCAAATCAATATCCTTGTCTTCGGAAGTGGTACAATCATCGATCTGGTAAAAAGCGGTTCCTCCCTTGACATAATCCGACAGTGCGGCAAAGCCTTCCAGGTCTTTGATTTCGAAAAAAACCGTAAGCGGCTCTTTGAGCGGGTTGACCACTCCTGTCAGCTGTTTTCGGGAAGGGTCGTACTGCTTGAGCAGTTCCAGTTCAATGCTCACTTTGTCTTCGTCTTCCAGGCCGCCGTCGCCTTGATCGCTCAGCACCAACTGTTTGGGAAATCGGTCGGGTGAAACAGGTTCCACTGTATCCTCGTTTCGTCTGTCGCAGGCTGCCATCAGGCTGCAGGTGAGCAAGGCCAACCCGATTCGGGAATAGGTATTCATACGCACATGAGTTTAAAGTGAAGGATAAGACAACAAGCCCATCCGGAATAGATAGCTAACCAAAGCCTGTTGTGTATCGGTATGTTACTTGATTGTTACTTGATATTATTTGGTTTTGTCCAACAGGTTGAATTTGATGCCAAAGCGGGTCCACCAGCCGTAAAACTCGCGCTGGGTGGTAAACTCGCGGCTACCGGCATAGGTTTCAAAGGGCTGGTTGGTCAGGTTCATCAGTTCTGCAAAAAACCGCCATTGGGGAGTGACCGCGTAGCCCAGGGTCAGGTCCAGTTGCATGCGGTCCTTGACATAGATGTCATCGGCAGCCGTGGCTCCGGTGGCAGACAGGTAGCGGCCATTGAAGTTGAGCGAGGTGCGGGCAGTGAATCCCTTGTATTGATAGGAAAGTGACGCATTGCCCACGTGCGCCGCCTGACCGGGCAGGTTCAGGTTTTCGGTTGCCGCCGACTCGCCGCGTTGCACCAGTGCCGAGGAGTGTGTATACGTATAGTTAAGGTATACACCCAGGCCCGACCAGGCTCCCGGCAGGAAATTCAGATTCTGCTGATAGGCTGCCTCCACTCCCAGCAGATCGGCCGACTGGCCGTTCTGCACCTGGGTAATGAGCAGATCGGTCGCAATGGGAGTGGTGGCGTTGAGCGGGTAATTGCCCGTGAAGCGGCGGGTATAAATGAAATTGTCCAGCTTTTTGTAGAACAAACCACCGGAGACAACCCCAATACTGCCCAGGTACCGCTCGGCCAGAAGGTCAAGGTTGAAGGCTTTTACCGGCTGTAATCCGGGGTTGCCTACCGTGGCGATCTGGTCTTCCAAACTCGCTTCCTGGGCGGGAATGATCTGGTCAAAGTTCGGACGGGCGTAGGAGAAGGTTGCCGCCAGGCGGATGTTGGCAAGGTCTGTCACACTGTATTTGAGCTGCAGCTGTGGCAACAGGAAATCATACGTGTTTTGACCGCTGACGGGGAGTATCTGCTGCAAATCCCCGTTGGGGGCAAAGACCACGTCGCTCGACTGGTAACGTACCTGCGTGCGTTCATACCTTGCCCCGCCCAGCACCATTAGTTTGCGAAACTGCTGGCGTAGCATCCCGTAGGCGGCGTACACATTCTCGGTCGCCGTGTAGCTCTCCAGTGCCTGGTCGGCGGCCTTGTCTTCAATCTGAAGCTCGAAGTTTTGCGGATTGGCGTTAAAGTAGCCGATAAACAAAGGCATCGATACGCTCGGCCGCAGCTGGTAGCGGTTACCCAGGAAACGGGTATCGTTGAGCCCGCCTTCAAAGAAAGACAGATCCGGAATATCACTCAGTGACTCGTACTGGTTCTGGGTGATGGCGTAGCTTTTTTGCTTGAACCGTACCTTGCCCCCCAGTTTGACCAAACCGGCGTTCTCTCGCCACTGGTAGGGAATTGCCAGGTTGACCTTTCCGGTAATGTTGCGGTCTTTTGCCAGGGTATGCCCGTTTTCAAAGCTGTCAAACGCGTACAGGGTGTTGTCCAGGTAATTGCCCGAGAGCGCGGGATAATCCGGGCGGAAGTCAATCGTGGAGGCAAGGTCGCCGGCAACAAAACCCGCTTCGTTGTCAAACGGAGTATCCTGTGTCGCGTACGAATACGAACCTTCGTAATCCAGGGTCATTTTTTTGAACAGATGGCTCCCGCCGGCGTTCAGGCTGGTAACGGCCTGGGCTTCAAAACGATCTTTCGTGATGTGTTCCACCTGCTCATCGGCGGGCAGGAATACGTACCGCCTGCGCCATTCGCGATCGGTAAAGCGGCTGTACAGTCCGCGGATGTAAAACTGATGGCTGGAGTTGACTTTGTAGTCAAGCGTGGCACTGGAGCCGAAGCGTGTGCGGGTAAGCTCGTAATCCCGTAGTTCCAGGCGATGTTCGTCCGCTTCTGCCGCATTGTCACGCGTGTCGCGTTCCCAGTTGTCCGAACCCAGGTTATTGGTATAATGGCTGATGTTAAGCATCAGGCCCAGTTTCTCATTTTTCCCAAGCCGCTGGCCGTATTGCAACGATCCCTGCCAGTTTCCCCGTTTCATCAGGTTGTTATACCCGCCGGCAAGGGTACCGTTCAGGGTAGTGACCCCGCTCTGGGCGGTGCGTGTGACCAGGTTCACCGATCCGCCGATCGCGTCTGCGTCCATGTCCGGAGTCAGTGATTTGGATACCTCCAGCGAGGCCAGCTGGTCGGAAGGGATCGCATCCAGGGCCACGTAGCGTACGCCTGCCTCGGGGGAAGGGATCTGCTCGCCATTGACATTGATATTGGTAAACTGGGGTGATAGCCCGCGTACCAGCACGTAGCGGCCCTCGCCCTGGTCGCGTTCGATGTTTACCCCCGGTACCCGCTGCAAGGCCTCGGCGGCGTTAGGGTCCGGAAAACGACCGATCTGATCGGCCGAGACGACATTTTTGATATTGTCAGCCGTCCGTTGCTGGTTCAGCGCACGGGCCTGGCCCTGCAACTGCCCGGTAATGGTTACACCGAGCATTTCAAAGATCTCGTTTCGCATCGGGATGTCTACGGTACTGACCTTGCCTTCGGTGACTTCTACCGAAACCGTCGTCGGTTTGTAACCCAGGTAGGATACCTGCAGGTCCACTTTGCCCATCGTGTAGACTGTCAGCTCAAATTCGCCCGACAGGTTGGTCGCCGTTCCGGCCGTAGTGCCGGCGATCACAATGCTTGCACCGGGCAAGGCTTGCTTGTTCTGGTCGTCGGTTACCTTGCCTTTGACAATTGCCTGGGCCGAGGCCATCTGCACGCAAAGCCAGAGCAGACAGCCGAGTGTAAAGTTTCTTTTCATACGTTGGGGTGATTCATACGTTGGGGTGATTTGCCACAAATGACCAGGTAGACATGATTAGGGCACAAAACTGTGGCAAAGCCCGGCAAAACCCTTGCAAAGCCCGTAAACAAAAAAGCAACAAGGCGCTTTCGGAAAAGCAACAAAGCGGCTACAATCAGAGACATATCGTTGACAATCAGCACATTTGACCTGTACTATCAAATTGTAACGCGGATGTTACCAAACTGTTAGCTGGGCGTTGCGGTTAGCTGGGCGTTGCGGTTAGCTGGGCGTTGCGGTTAAGTGAGCGTTGGTCAACGCGTGTTGCCAACACAGTGACACGATCGCCGTCTTAGAACTGCATGACAAAATCGGTAAGGTTGGCCCGCTCTTCCAGCAGCAGCTTTTTGCGTAACCGGTAACGGGCGATGCGCAGGCTGTCCTGGGAAATGCCCAGCAGCGCCGCCATGTCATGGGAAGAGATGTTTAATTTGATCAGGGCGCAAAGCCTTAAGTCGTTGGCATTCAGTCCGGGATACTTGTCTTTCAGGTTGGAAAAAAAGTCCTTGTGCACCTTTTCAAAGACGGTGCGAAACTCATCCCAGTCCTTGTCCAGCTTGAAGCTGTAATCAATCGATCCGATGAGTTGTTTGAGCAGGTGCGACTTGTCCCGGTCACTTTTGCGAATCTGGTGCAGCCTGCCTTTGAGTTCTTCCAAAAAACGGTTTTTCTGAACAATCAACAGCGTGTGGGAAGTAAGCTGTTGCGCCTGAACGGTCAGCTGCTGTTCCAGTTGCTGTTTTTTCAGAAGATGATTTTCCAGTTCGGCCGAAAGTTTCTCCTCATTCAAGTGGGCATTGGTAAGCTGGGCTTCGTAGAGCTGTTTGGTTTGCTGCATGATCTTTTGATTCTGCCTGATTTTGAGTCGTTGGTAACGCACGACCCAAAAGCCCGATGCGACCAGCAATACAATCAGGGCACAGGTAGCGGTGAGCTGTAAGCGGGAAATGCGTTTGTCTTTTTCAAGCAGATCTACCTGAACTGTTTTCAATGCCAGTTCTTTCTGGCTTTGCTCTGTCTGGTAAACCGTTTGCATGCGGGCAATCTGCCGGGCACTTTCCTCATCGTATATTTTCTCATACAAGGCATAGGAAGAGTCCAGGTAGGTATGGGCCAGCGTCATTTGTTTCATCAGCGCGTAGGTCTTCGACAGATCTTTCCACGCCGAGCATAACATGGCCCGCTGGTTGAGCTGACGGGCCAGCCGGCAGGCCTGCCGGGTGTATGCCAGTGCCTGGGAATAGTTACCCTGTTTGCGAAAGGTATCACCGATGTTGTTCAGATTGTTGATCACGCCTAGCGGACGGTTGATCCGGCGGTTGATGGCCAGTGCCTGTTGAAAGAAGTCGGCTGCCTGCGGGTAGCGGGCCAGATCCTCGTAAACACTGCCCAGGTTTTCCAGAATCTGCCCCACACCCGCCTGCTCTCCCAGGGTCTGGTACAGGTGCAGGGCCTGGTGCTGGTAGTGCAGCGCCTTGGGGTAGTCTTTCTGTTTTTCGTACAGATGCCCCAGGTAACCATACGTTTCTGCTTTTCCTTTCGGGTCCGCAACTTGCTCGTAAAGCATCAGCGCCTGCCGGTGAGCCTTCATGGCGGTATTGGCATCCAGACCATAATAGTACGCAACACCCAAATGGTTGTAGGTTTCGGCCACACCTCTGGTGTCACCTATCGCTTTGTAAAATTCTATGGATTGAAGAAAGTACCCGATGGATTGCGTAAAGACACCCTGGTTGTAAAACACCCATCCCATCGTTTCGTATCCTTGCGCCAACCCTCTGGAATAGCGCAGGGTGGCAGCCCTCTGCACCGCTTTCTGTGCCTGGATGAATGCCGAATCGGGAACAGTGTTCAGCAGTCGCCTTGCCTGCCGGTTCCACTGGTCGATCAGGAGCGTATCCGAGCCGGGTGCATCCGAGCCGATCACAGACTGCGTGTCCGAGGCAAGGCGGGATCGCTTTTCGTTCGAATGAGTCACAGCCGCAGCTGTCTCTGAGAATGTTTCACAGGCCTTCCCGATGATCGAATGCAGTGCCAGAACAAAGATGAGCACAATCGGTTTTACGCCTTTGTATGTGTGGTTTGCCTGGTTTTTTACAGATGCTTTCCTCAAGCAGTCAATCTTTCCCATACGCTTTGTGTGGTACCGTTATAGAATCAATCATAGCCTAAAAGTAGTCGTTGGCCGTGTCTATTGCGCGGTATCCAATGTTATCATTCGTTAACGAAAAGCTAACATTGGGGTAAACATTGAGGTAAATTTGAGCGGTTTTTACCAGCACAAGCCTGTTTTACCAGCACAAGCCTGCGCACGTGTTTCCCGGTCGGGAAGGTTTGGGCCCGAAGCATCGGTGAAATACAGCGGCAGCCCTGGAAAAGGCAGCCTGCTCCGCCAAAGGGATCTTTCCGTCAGAAAAGCAAAATAATCTTGTCGGGCTTTCTGCCATCTTCAGCCTTGTGTAGCTTCAGCCTTCGGTGGTCGAAAACATGTACCCGCCGCCGCTGATGGTCCGGATGTAGTGGCTGGCGGTTTTTTCCCGTAGCCTGCGAATGTACACATCCACCGTACGCTTGTGGATGGTCTGGTCATCACTCCAAAGCTGGGATACCAACGCTTCCCGGCTGAATACCTGATTGGGGTGGCGGGCCAAAAAATAGAAAAGTTCAAACTCTTTCTTGGGCAGATCTATGGTTTTGCCCTGGTAAACAATCCGGTAGCCCAGCCGGTCAATGGTCAGCTCGCCCAACCGAAGTTCGTTCTGCATTTGGGCCCATTGCCTGCGGCCGGTAAGAATCGCCTCCAGCCGTTTTACCAATACGCGTATCCTGATGGGCTTGTTAATGTAACTGTCGGCCCCGGCCTCAAAGGCGGCCACCTGGGCATATTCCTCGTCCCGAGCCGTCAGAAAAACTATTTTTGTCTCGGAAAAAGCAGCAAGACCACGCAACTGCTCGCAAAGCCGGATCCCATCCATGTCCGGCATCAGAATATCAACAAGGATCAAATCGGGGCAAAACCAGTGGGCCACATCCAGTGCCACCCGGCCGCCGGTTGCAGTCTGGACCTGGTAGCCGGCTCTGGACAGATTGTACTCAAGTAGCTCAAGCACATCGGGCTCGTCATCGACGACCAGTATTTTTTGTTTGGTTACTGCAACAGGGGCACTCATTCAACGAAGGATTAACAGCCAGTCAGCACCGGGCAGGCTGCCGACTGACATCTGTAAAACCGGTTGAACAAAGTAAAGAATTATTTTAATAATAATTAAGTAATATTTTCTTAACATTAATGTAATATTTTCCTGTGAATCTTTTACATTTGCACAAAGGATCGATCGGTTACCGGTTATTATCGACCGGTTAGGGTTATTCTCGACCGGTTACCGGTTGTTTTCATTCCTTCCCTGTTTTATTCTTCCATTGTTTGATAAGACCTAATTACCATGAAAGACAAGAAAAAAGCTCAGCCTAAGAAAGCACTTGCCAAGGCTGAAAAGAAACCATCCGTAAAAAAGCAGCTGGCCACCCGCATTACCGCCCAACTTCTGCAGGTGGTAACCGACGCCTCGGCTGGCCAGGAGTTGACCAAGGACGGCATGCCCAAGGGGATCAAGCTTAAAAAGATCATTGCGAAAGCTGGCAAGAAAGTTGTCAAACAGCTACATGATGCGGCAAAGCATGCCCGCAAAACCAGCAAAGAGAGCAAAACCAACAAAGCGGAAACCACTCAAAAAGCAACTGCCAAACCGCAGGCCGGCAGCATACCTGTAAAAGCAGCGGAGGCCAAACCCAAAGCAGTCGCCAAACCCAAAGCAGTCCGTACACCCAAGGCAAAGGATGCTGCCGCTACGGCGAAAGCTGAAAATGTTTCATTGGAAAGTGCTTCTTGAGCAGGGACTCTCTGACCGACAGGACCATTTGCTTATCCTGGGTTAGAGATGGCATCGGTTCACGGCTTTGTCACCCGGGAAAAACAGGCAATCACCGGTGTTTTTGATTGTCCGCCTGTGTGGTTCACCTAAGTGAACGGTGAATTGGTTACAAGCCTTGATGTGGCGATGTCTTTTCAGTGGCGATGTCTTTTCATCCGGACTCATGCGTTTCTCTTGTAAGAGAGCAGCTCCGGGAAGGAACAGCCGGCCAAACTTAACATAAGCATAATACACACAAACATAATACTTCCATAACAGCTTTGCCGGCCCGGCTTGTGTATATTTGCTTGCAAGTAGTGGCAGATCGTACGGATTCAACCCGCCGTACTTGTTCTGAAACTGTGCGCAAGACAAGAGTTGGCACAAGTATTTCCTTTTGGGAATACCTGTTCACCAGTGACAGTTCACAGTCAACCGACCCAGAAGTTTTGCGGCTTCTGCTGTATGGTATTCGCAAAAGAACCATCCCCGAGGATGGTTCTTTTGTTTGGCAGGAACCGGCAGTTTTTTTGCCGCCATCAGAAACCGGCACCACAGGTCGGCTGGGATGCTTTTGCTTTCAACTTCCGGGTTTTCAACGATTTCCACCAAAGCCGGATGCAAAGCCCGCCCGCGTCTGGGCATCCACCGGGCCGTTACCATCCACCGGGCCCCGTTACCATCAAGCAGCTACCGCCATCAACCGGCTGGCCGCTACCAACATTCGACCCGCACTTAAAAAAAGGGTTTGCCTTCACACCGGCCGGTTACCGCCAGCCGGTTACCCTTGATTTGTTTTTTGGAAAATGGTAACGCCTGTATGTTGTTTGCCATTTGGTAATAGCTTGATAATACAAGCGTAATGCCTGATTGGGATTGTTTTTTCAATTTTGTGCCTCAACAAACAAACCATACCTAAACAGGCTTACCCTATGGGAACAACTACAAAATCACTTGCCGTGCTTCTGCTCTTCTGGCTTGCCGGCTTTGCTTGCCCGACCAGGGCGCAAACCACACAGGCATCGGTCACAGGCATCGTTTCAGACAAACAGAACAGCCCGCTTGTGGGGGCAACGGTGCAGGTTCGCAACGGATCGACCGGCTTTACAACCGCTACGGCTACCAGCGCCAAAGGGGAATATGTGTTCAAGCAATTGCCCTTGGGCGGCCCCTACACCCTTACCGTTACCTTCATTGGCTACAATGAGCAGCGCAAGGCCGACCTGTTTCTCAACCAGGGCGATGCCTTGCGGGTCAATGTGGACATGCAGGAAGACGACCGGACCCTGGAGACAGTGGTGGTAAGCGACTCGCGGCTGATCAACAAAACCGAAGACCTGGGGGCTTCTACGGCTATCACCTCCAAAAACATAACCCGCTTGCCGGTCAATGGCCGCAGTTTTACCGCGTTGACCGACCTTTCGCCGCTAAGCCGGGGCGGGAGTATTTCCGGGCAGCTGGGTTCTTCGACCGGATATACTATTGACGGGATGAACTCCAAGAATCCCACCTCTGCCGGCGCGACCACCAGCCGCAGTGGTTCGCCCTATTCGATTTCAATCGAAGCCGTACGCGAGTTCAAGGTGGTGACCAACCAGTATGATGTGACCTTTGGCAGAAACGGCGGCGGTGTGGTAAGCGCGGTAACCAAGTCGGGAACCAACACCCTGAGTGGTAGCGCGTTCATGTACGGTCGCGCCAACTGGCTGGCCAGCCGGTACGACATCCGGGGCAATGTGCGCGACAATAACTATTCGACCTACCAATACGGTTTCTCGCTGAGCGGACCGATCATCAAGGACAAGCTGCATTTCTTTCTGGTGTGGGACCATCAGCTGGATCAGCGATCACTGGTCATTGCCGACATCCGGTCAGCGGCAGACGAAAGCCGGTTGAACGTCACCCGGACGACATTGGACCAGTTTGTCGGAATTGCCCGAAGCGAGTATGGGGTGGACAATGCACCGCAGTACGGATCGTTTGACAAACAGCGGGGTTCGGATGCGGGATTTTTGCGGTTGGATTACCAGATCAACAACCGCAACCTGCTTACCATCCGTGACAACCTCACCCGGGATGTCAACAAACTGGGACTGACCGACAATACGGCAATCAGCCTGTACGAATCGACCGGCAACGACTATAACATTGACAATAGCCTGCTGGCTACCCTGCGCACCACGCTCAGTCCGCGTCTGACCAACGAATTGAAAGTACAGCATTTGTACACACACCAGAACAGCTCTCCGGGCGACCAGCTTCCGTCGCAGAACATTCCCAGAGCCATTGTCGAAAATGTGACTTCGACCATTGATGGCGCTGCCAAATCGACCAACATCCAGATCGGCGGGCACCGCTTTGCCCAGGAGCGGTTCACCAACCACGTCGTGCAGCTGGTCGACAACCTGTATTACAATACCGACAAGGTGGAATATACCTTTGGGCTGGATCTGATGTATACCCACGCCAGGTCTTTGTACGGAAGTGAGGTAAACGGCCGGTTTCACTTTACGGCCGATGCGAACGGAACGGCCTTGCAGAACTTTGAAAACCTGCGGCCCTACCGGTATTTCCGGGAAGTGCCTCTGGTGGCCGACCCGAGCGTGCAGGCAAACATCTATAACCTGGGAGCATACGGGCAACTCAAGACGCGGCTGGCAACGGGCCTGGACGTAACGGCCGGTTTGCGGCTGGATTACGCCTTGTATCCCTCCGCTCCTTTGAACCAGACGGTTTTGCAGGAGTTGGGTCTGCGCACCGACAACCCGCTCCGGTCATTTATTCCGCAGCCCCGTGTGCAGTTCAACTGGAATATCGGCGATGCCAACCGGGACTTTGTTCGTCTGGGGGCTGGTGTGTTTGCATCCGATATCAATAACTACATGGTCATCAACAACCTGACCTTTGACGGCAAGCACTTCGGTACGGTGGACGTGCGAAACCCCAATGTCCCCGTTCCTGACTTTGCTGCCTATCGCAACGACTATGGCAGCATTCCCACGCTGAACGCTTTCCAGATCCCGACCATCAACATGAATGGCAAAGATGTCAACGTGCCCGTCATCTACAAGGCCAACGTGTCGTATACCCGTTTCCTGACCGATCGTCTGAAAGTGAGTGTGACCGGTTTTGCGACCCTGGGACGCAACAATTACGTGTATGTGGACCGCAACATGGCCGCTACCCCGTTCTTCACCCTGGCCAACGAAGCCAACCGGGGCGTGTATGTTCCCTTGAGCACCATGCCTGCCAACGGCAATGGTGACTGGACCAAGGGCCGCATCAGCGACAAACTCGGACGGGTGCTGGAACTGACCGGCCAGGGAAAAGTGAACCAGTTTGCGCTGGTGCTGGACGGAACCTACCAGTACTTCCGCGATGGCGAGTTCTCGGTCAGTTACACCTACAACGATACGCGCGACAATACTTCCTACAATGGAAACGTTGCCAATACGGCCACGCTGGTGCTGCCTGTCAACGACGATCCGCGCAACCTGGGTACAATGACCTATTCGGACAATCAGTTCCGGAACAAACTGGTGGTTTACGGCTCTTCGCCCGCTTTCTACGGCTTTGTGGTGGGCGTCCGCTATTCAGGCATCGGGGGAACCCGTTACAGCCTCTTGTCGGGCGCCAATACCAATGCCGACTTTGTTTCCACCAATGACCTTGCCTTTGTGTTTGACCGCAACAATGCCGAAGTGCCCGAAAACGTCCGCAAGGGATTGCAGGCCATCATTGACAATCCCAATGCCAGCCAGAGCATCAAGGATTACATCAACGAATCGACGGGCAGGATTGCCCGGCGCAATGGCGGCGTCAATGGATTCTATGGCACACTGGACCTGAGGATAATGAAGCGGATCGACCTGGGCAAAGGGCACAACCTGCAGTTTTCGGCCGATATCTTTAACGCAATCAATATGTTTGACCGCAGCAAAGGGGTAAACAAATCCCTTGGCTCACAGGCCTTGTATGCCCTGGGCATTCCCGCGTCGGGAAGCACGCCGGCCGTGCCCGGATTTGACAAGACTACCCAGCGGTTCAACTACCGGGTAAATTCGCCAGGCGTGCTGACGCCTTCGGGAGATCCGTTCCAGTGCCAGATCGGCATCCGGTATGGATTCTAGTCAGCTCATGGCCCAAGGAATAAAAGCCTGTCGAAATCCTTATTCTTTCAAGCCCGCAGGCCCATGGATACCCATGGGCCTGCGGGCTTGTATTATCCGCTGCTGGAGCCATTTTTGACGAGTGTTTTCCTATCCCACGACCCGGCTGTCTTTCGTTGCGTATCTGGCATAGACCAGCAAGGCACCGATTACCATTACGTTTCTGAAAATGTTGAGCCTGTCATTCTCATCGGCGGCTCTGGGAATATGCACCAACGCAATCATCAGCGCCACATACAAAGCCATCAGCAATGTGGCCAGTTTGTCATATTTGCCAATCAGGCAACTGACAATGTAAGCGCTGATCAGAATCCCGGTAAAATAATTCCATAACAAAGGCGCTCCTAGCCACCTGTGAACAAAACTGGCCCCTACCTGCGGCAGGCCGAAGTGTAAGCCTACATACAGCAAGAAGGAAATCGGGAATAGGTAGCGGCCGGCCGATAACAATGTGTTCATAAACAATGGGTTCATACGGGTTCAGGTGAGTTGATGGGTGGGAAAGGGAACCAGGGGTCTGATTTCTACCGAACTGTGAGGGTATTTAAGTATAGGGCAGGATTTGCTCCATTGCTCTGCCTGTTCGATCGTGTCGGCTTTGCAGATCAAGAAGCCCGAAACCAGTACATGGTTGGCTTCCTTGTGCGGTTGTCCGCTGAGGATGGCGTCGCCTTTGACTATGGCCGCCTGTTAACTTACCGGTGTGGTGCTTACCAGCTTTCCTTGCAAGGCAATGTTGCCAATCCAGGACTGCCGCCGTGGCATGTCCTCGGCCATGTCCTGAGTGGTCGTCAGGTAACCGTCCGCAGCACTGGTATTGCGGAATAACAAAAGATATTCGGTCATGATCACAAAAGGTTAGGATGAATACTGATGCAAAGGTGCGAATCATCCCTTGTTTTGACGATGACAAAAGTCTACGTTTTCATTTTTATGGAATGAGCCGCTCGCATGGAAGGGCGTTTTGCGTCGGAGTGCTTTCGTGGGCAGTATCAGGTGTAAAGTAGTGTCAGGGTTACAATTTGGCCTTCAGTCGGCTCATCAAGGTCGGGCGGTATTCGATCAGCCATCGGATCCTGTCGAGTGCGGAAAGAGCAACAAAGGTATTGAGCCGGTAAACGGAGTTAGCGTAAGAGGCTTCCAGTATCTGCTTGTATACTCTGTCAAACTGCGGGATGGTCCTGATCGGTTGCTGAAATCCTTGCCGGTCAATGGCGAGCAACTGGCTGGGTTCTACCGTTCGTATGTTTTCCGTGGCAGCCTGTCCGCTGGCAAAACTGATCAGTTCGCTGCACCAGTTGTCTTCAATGACGATGTCCTGGGTCGTTTCGTTCATCTGCTGGTCATACACATACACCTGCAGGCATCCTTTGGCAACAAAATAAACGTGGTTACAGCTATAGCCCTGGGTAAGCAGTTGTGCGTTTCGCTTGGCCTGAATGGGTCTGAACTTGGCCAGGCTAGTAACTCCCCGTCTTGCCGTACCGTTGGTAGTCGGAAAAATAAAGGACCACTCGCTTGCCGTCTTTGGCGTAGGGGTAAAACAATTCGTATCTTCCGTCACTGGCACTGAATCGTATCTGGTCGCTATTCCGGTAAAACACCTCATTCAGATAGTCGCGTTCTTCCTGGGTTGTCTTTCGGATGTAGTTTTTTTTGACGGGTTGTGTGGTGTCACTCCAAGCTTCATAAGGTTCACTGAAACCTAAAAACACACGTGAGTTGTCAATGCTATCGGGGACAATGACTGCAACATAGGGAAAATGCCGGTCTGTGTTTGAGTACAGTTCCAGTATGTTTTCTGTTTCCTGGATCCAGCTTTTCTGGAATGAATACCGAAGCAGCTTGTCAGATTTCTCCCGGTTGCTTTCCAGAATGAATTGGGCCGAGGCAATGAGCATTTTTTCTTTCTTTTTGGACGTGAGGTAGTCGCCTCCGTAAAGTAGTCCGAAAATCACAGGAAAGCTTAAACCGAACAAAAGCCCCAGCCATTTGCCTGTCCGTTTGGAAACAGCGACATCATCCTGGTTGTGCTTTTCGGCAATGCGGGTCAGGTTAAACATCACATTGACAATCAACGAGCCCAACATTAATGCCAGAATGCCGATGACACTCAGATAAAAAGTCTCCGTGATATTTTTCTGGAATACCTTGAACCCGAAAACGGTTATTGCGATAAAAATAAACACCCAGTACACCAGGAGAATAATGGATGTTATGCCAATCAGGTTGCTTAGCCTTACTAAGGATTTGTTGTTCATTGCTTGTTGGGATTAAGGGGTTAGGTAAGGGAGATAGGTAGTACAGGAATTGCATGGACGCACTTCTGCCGCACGGTGCGAAACCGAATCTATGCGTAGCTCTTCTATTCGTCCTCGTGGTTGGTTTGTTGGGTTGGTTTGGTAAACTTTATTGGTTCGTCGGTCCAGGCAGTCAGGTTACCGGCGGCATCCATAAACGAAAACTCCACTTCATACGCCTGACTCTCGTCAAAGTCAAAAGCTCCGGAACACATGCCGTGCCCCACCTTGATTTTGTTGCCTTCGGGTTTTATGTAATAGGTCGTTTGTTTTCCGGTTTTCAGACTCTTTACTGTGGTTTTGACGAGTATGTCAGATTTGTCTTTGGCCGGATTGCTGAAAACTACATGAACGGATGGACCGCAACCATAGTGTACAAGCGTCTTTTTCAATTCCTTTGGTTTTCCGTACAGTTCCGGCTTTTTCAGGTCTGTTTCCGGAATAACCATGTACGTTGCCAGGTCGTACCGGTGAGCGGTTTCCTGGCGGGGATTCACATTTTCGTTCTTAGGCAAATCGTCGATATATAGGGTGTATCCACGGCCTGCCTCCAGGGCTGTTTCAGGTTTTAATACGGCCTGGGTTAACTGGTATTGTCCTACACAGATTTCAGTAACCAACAGTTTTATCTTTTTCTGGCCGCTTTTTAAGTAGATGCTATACGTTTGGTTTAGTCCTGAAATGACTCGTTGGCTGTCACCGTACCCTTCCAGGACGAAAATAGAATTTTGCCGGATGGTGGGTCCGTTGGGAAATACCTGAAATCCTGTAAACGTGCAGTCAGCATACCCAGTGGCGGTACACAAGAACCCGATGAGTACGAGTAGGAGTAGTTTCATGTTGAGGTTTGGCTGACGGTAACGGCTCTCGCGAATGTATACGATTGACTAACGATGCAAAATGGGCCTTTTTTTCTTATTTTTTCTTACAACAGTTATCCGGTTTTCAAAAATGTCCAGATGTCCTTTTACGTCCGGATTATCGAATAAAACGATCCGGTGGTTTTCCGCCGTGACAAAAACTTCCGGCTTATATGTCCGCAGGCTCTTTTCCGAAACAGTGTCAATTGTCACAAATTGCCTATTTTCAATTTTCGCTAAAACTGTCTTTTTAAAGTCTGTCAGGATATGATACAGTTGGCCGTTATAGGGAAAGGATGCCAGTATTATAATTGTATGCGTATCAGCCAATGACCTTGTTCCTTTCGTTGACATAGACTCATCATAGCCGACATAGCGGGCAATCGGCTTGCCGTTTTTGCTTCTGGGCTCGGGTAATTGGAAGACCTCCATTGAATCGGGATGGGCAATCTCGATGACTTGTGAGAATCCGCTCAAATGTACCAGCGTATTTGTAACGTAATACTTGCCATTCAGTTTGTTGACGACAACCGGGCAAGTGGAGGCGGCCCAGTACACAATCCCGGTCTTTTTGTTCGTGAACTTTATGGTTCCGCCAAATTCACCTCTGCACGTCTTTGACACAATATACACACTGTCTTCAAAGATGTGGTCTTTATTGACCCTTATCTTTGACTTGTTTACAGAAGGCAGACCATCTTTGTTACTGTATTCGTTGATTATAAATTTATCCTGAGCAAAGCCATTGGCTGCAAACAGAATTGTCAGTATCCAAAGCAGTTTATTCATTGTTGTGTTATTATTTTGACATAGCTTGATCCAGTCGTTGCTCTCAGTAGTCTTCTATGATTTCCAGTGGCGTTTCGAATGCCCCTTTGGCTTTCAGCCATACTTTTTCGTCTTCGGTAAGCACCGATGTTCCCAGTCTGGTAAATTCCCACATAATTCCCCGGTACCGTTTCAGAGCAGCATTCATTACTTCAATCTGTATTCGTTTGTTGATCCCCAACGGGGTCAGGTCTATCCATTGTCCTGGTTTGGCTTCTCCTTTGGCCATTTGCCCGAACAAGTAAAAATGCTGCTCATTTAATTGCAGCGAATGATCAAGCCGGAACTGAGCCACGATCAGATCGTGCCAGCGGTGGCTGCAATGCCGGCATTGTCTGGCGCGGGGTGTTCGGGCAAGTTTGCCGCACCGGGGGCAATGATTGAAAAAAACCTTTTCGGGAGTCTCTGTCAGTATGCGCAGGGCCACGTTTTTCTCAAACGCTTCGTAGCCGTCACTCAGAAGCGCAAGAATTTCGGGGTTATCGTTGATCCAGCCTCTTTCCATCATCACACGCCTTATCTCCGGATTGTCAGCAGTCTTGTGGGTATACCTATGGTATTTCAAGGCTAACGTTTCATCGTCCGTCATCAGATGGCTAAAATAGGTCAGGATATATTGTACAGTTTCGTTGTCCATGGAATGTTTGGTTTGGAGCGAAGGATCACGCAGGAAACACTAGTCCATTGTATTGAAAAAGTTACAATCGTTGCCTGAATTATAGTTAGGAACCGGAAAATCTGCTTTTTGTATTTTGGAGTTTCGGATGATAAACGTCCGTGTAAACCCGTTCTCCATCGCTTTTATTCTGGATTTGAACAAGCCATCACGCGTTCCGTAAAGCTTTTTCAGTGCCCTGTCTTTGCATGCCAGTGTCAGTGTTTCATTTGCTTTTATGTTTCCTCTGATGCAAAAGTTAACAGTTACAACGTACTGATTTTTGCCTTCTCTTTTAATCTTTCCATTGGCGAGTATATCACCGGGTTGGATGTGTTCATCGCTTTGCTTGTGAAGCAAGTCGCCGTTTGCGTTGAATGTGTACCGGTAAAACTCATGGGTTTCAATGGTTATCTCTTTCCTGTCATTGAAATGAAAATAACCCCGGCACCAATCCATGTGGCTTGTAGAATAGCTCAGGGAGCAAAAATTTTGTATCAGATCACCCAGGTAGATACGCTTGAGCCGGGTGCCTCTTTCGTAAAATGTCATCATTTCACGTTTCTTAAAAGCAAGCCTAATAGGATAATCATCAATAATGACAACATTCTGCCCGTCGTCTGAAATGACAGCTGTTTTCAGTTCGATAGCCAAGCTGTCATCGGTGATGGTGTAAAGCTTCCGGTTGGTTCGGGTGTCGTACAGGCCCCAGTGGTACCGGTCAGCGTAAGAATAGGAGGAGACATAATACGTGTTTGTCCGACTGTCATACGTAGAATCGGTATACATTTTTTTATCGGAAAACACGGTGTCGCATGGTTTCAGCTCAAACCGTGCATTGGGGCTTTTGAACGAATAGATGACTCTGGGCTGGTCTGCCAACGCTTTCTGAATCAGAAAACACGTTAGCAGGAAGAGGAATGTTCGCATAGACTATAGTTTTCAAGTGCCCTGGATTGAGCGGAATAGCCGAGTGAAGTTTTCCGGTTTTCCTGTATCGGTAATCGGTAGGCATGGTGTCAGGTTTTGGGTTCGCAGAAGTGGCTTAGCTTACCCTGCGGTCAGGTACACTTCGGTGACGCCTCTGCTTTTGTAGCAATGCAGACTGGCCAGAAGATTGTCCAGGTCTTCAAGGATTTGTCCTTCGTCAAAGTACGGTTTCCAGGGATTGGAGTTTTCTCCGGCTTTCTTTGGCTCTTGCTGGAGCCAATCAAGCAGTTGCTTTGTTGTTACAGTACTCACATCTTGGATCAAATTCTCGTTGTTTTCCAGTATTCCCATGTCCTCATGCCAGGCGTAACTGATTTTGTCACACACGGTTCGGTCTTGTGCAATGCCGTTACGAAAGCGTGTGACCAGCTCAAGCAAGGTGTCAAGGTTTTGAATGTTTTCTTGTATATACTCATCTGTCACCTCATCCCAGGTGTAAACTAGATTTTGCAACGGTGACAGGTCCAGGCCGTAGTAGCGTCCGGATTGAATCAAAATACTCTGGTCGCCAACCCTGTCACCGCTGTTGACAAAGTTGTAAAACGTGCGGTTAATGAAATGATTGCACTCATGATTATCGTCGGTCTGGTCTGACCAAACGTCAATGTTAAAGCCCATGAGGATGGTTGAATGAACTTTGTCAATGATTGGTGAATATACAAAACCTGTCGGGGATGCTCAAAGCAAATGTAGGTTTTGCCATGACAAGGATCCCATATTGCAGTAAAACCTACTCTTTTGTCATTCCGACGAAAGGAGGAATCTGGCCAATGCATTCGCGAAAGCTACCAAGATTCGTGTACCCATGCGCCAGATTCCTCCTGCGTCGGAATGACAAAATGTAATACTACTCCAAACATTGCCCATCTATCGGCAGTACAGTTACTTTTTATACCCGATGGCGCATGTATGCACAAAAAGCCTTTACAGAATCTATGCGCAACCACCAGTATTTTGTGTATATTCTCACCAACATCCACCGAACGATCCTGTATACGGGCATCACGCGTGATTTGAGCCAACGGCTCACCCAGCACCAGCAAAATACACAAGCCCATTCCTTTACGCACCGCTACAACTGCCATTACCTGCTTTACTACGAAGTGCATGCGTATGTGCACAACGCCATTGCCCGTGAAAAGGAAATCAAAGGTTGGCGGCGCGAGAAAAAACAGCAACTCATCCGGGAGTTCAATCCCGACTGGCGTTTTTTAAATGAAGAATTCTGAATGAGCAATGGAAAAGTATCTGATGATACCGATACGTTTTGTCATTCCGATTAATTGTCATTCCGACGAAAGGAGGAATCCAGCGTTAACAAACACGATTGTTGGTAACATTCACGAATACATAAACCGGATTCCTCCTGCCGTCGGAATGACAAAAGGAGAAATGACAAAATCCAGTTTCGATAAAGGGCAGGTAACTATAAAGTCCGTCTGCCCTAAAATATACACTCGATACGAATCGTGCGCCAGGTATGGGTAGTTTTTATGTGTTCAGCTCCACTTTGTAATTCAGTTCCGGTTCGTTATCCAGGAAAAGTTCGATTTCGAATGGCAATTCGAAATTCATAAACCAACTATTGGTTCGGTAACTTTCACAGATATGCTGTACGATTTTTCCAATTCACAATTTTGTACTCACATAATAAACCATTTTCTTTTGTGGATTGATGAAGGTGAGTTGAGTCCCGCTTGGTGCCACACCGTAATAGTAGATACGCTTGGAATAAACAAAAAAATCTTTTGTTCGTAAGCTGTCTTCTGTCGGAAACCAAGGTATTTTCGATTGCTGTTTACCTATAAGTGAAATGGCTTCATTCAATACAGTGGGAAGGCTATCCATGCGGTACCAATGTTGGGATCTGCCCAGGCTTTTATGTGTTAGCTCGTCAATGGTAACATTTGTAATCCGGATGGCATACACGTCAAGATGTTCACCGTTAAAGGATCGGGCAGATGTATAACTTCTTATAACCGTATCCATTCGCTGGTCGCCCAGTTCACACCCGTTTAACACAAACCTGACATCTGATTCGGTTGCTTTGTCCACAAGATCGGTATTTCCTACTGTCATAGAATAAAGTACATACGTACCTAAGAGGATCAGGCCTATCAGTGATATTGCTCCCCAAATGGCCAGTAGTTGTCGGGTTATTTTAAAAACTTTGTCTCTGGAATTCATTTTAAATGTTCCGATTTATTGTCCATTCCTTTCTATGTTTAAACACCTACTGCCAATAGAGCTTCAAGGTCCATTGCACATCTACATTCCGGCCTTTGCGTTTGGCCGGCTTGAGCTTTCCGAACTGGAGTAAATGTGTGATCATATTCATCGTCGGGTAGGGACAATAATTAAAAAAATGTTCAATACTCCAGTTTTCAATATTTACGATCCTGCCTTCGCTGGTAACCACAAATGTTACCTCATCTTCCGGTGGATAGGGCGGAAGGGATACACAGCTACCATAGGATAGATAAATGGTTTTCAGGGTGTCGCCATTCAACAGCGTGGGAGGTTGGTCAACCTGGTCTTTGGCATATACAGTGCCTTTCACTTTTGTTTTATGCAATGCCAGGGAAGGGTAGTCGGCCGCGTAGTCAATCATCCACAAGGTATCTATCTTATCCACTGTAGTTGTTATAAACAATCCAGCGGGCTCAAATGGAATCGGTGCTTTTGCAAAGCCATGGATGTAGGTATGATCTGTATACATTTCTGTAAAATAGGTGTCACCTAGTTTTCTGTAGTGCCATACTTCCCCATCCATGTCTAAAGTAGTATCACTGGTTATCTGATAGGTAGTTCCGTAGCACTCTCTTTCGTTATCGTAGTAGTAGCAATATTCAATTCGTTTGTGCGTAGGGGAAAAAACGATGTCCTCCCGTGCATACTTGACCCTTGAATAGAAGTCTTTCCCTCTGAATGGTTCTTTGTCACTGGTGTAACGGATGCCTGGCTCCACTTTGACGGTATCCGGGATGGTATCGGGCAAAGCGGTTTCTCTCTCGGGTGTGTTGCTGCTGGTGTCGTCTGTACCGGGGTCAATGCCGAGGGTATCCTGTCTGAAACAGGTTGCAACGGCTAGAAGAAATGTGGCTAGTAACCGAATAAACTTAGGCATTGTCTGATGTTGAGGTGCACCGTTGTCAAAAGTGGCAGCTGATCCGTCAATATACAAACCGTCAGGCAAAACGTAAAACACCGCCGTAGGGGCGACCCTTGTGGTCGCCCCGGCCGTTGCCATAGGCTCGGCTCAACCCCATCCGTCCGGGAATCCGGGCGAACACGTGGGTTCGCCCCTACAGCTTGCCGCTATCTGCAATGATTTGGTAGGGGCGAATCATCATTCGCCCTGTGTCAGGGGAGCACTGTTAAACCTGACAGATCAGCCTTGCCGTTTTTCAGGAACTCATACGTCATCCGGTCGGCCTGGCAGTCCTCAAATTGAATGGCTTTCAGTGTTTTACATTTAAAGAATGTATTTGTAAAGGTCATACCTTTAAAGAGTATCTTTGAAAACGTACAATGCTCAAATGTACACTCTTCCAGGTTGCTTGTGAAGATTACATCGGCCAGGTGAGTAGCCTTGAATGAGGTGAATTTCCAGACGGCTCCCTCCACACTATTTTTTTGAAAGTGTACCGTTAGAAACTTCGCTCCCGAAAAATCAGTCTTTGTGAAGTTGCAATCCTTGATTTCACTGCCTTCACAGGTGGCGTCTATCAGCGAACTCTCCAGGAATGTACTTCTGGACAGGGTGGAACCCAATATCTGGCTGTTTCTCATATCTGCTCCTGAAAAATCGCAGTGGGTTATGCGGTTCTCCGTCAGGACAAGTTCGGTCAGTGTGGCACCCAACAGCCGGCAGTTTGTCATATGGGAAGCACTTAATTTTTCTTTCAGGTTCGTTAGCCCTGAAAAATCCGCATCAACCCAGGTGGCTTCTGACATATCCCAGGGCCAGCCCCGTTTGTGAGTCGGTTCGGGCGGATGATTTTCTGATGCCGGGTCGATTGAACGGTTGTGGGCTACACTGGCATCTTGCCGGGTATGAAAACTTTCCGAAAAATAGTTCAGGTCTACCCTGAAAATTTCGGCGAGTGTGTTCAGCATGGCAATATCCGGCATGGATTCGCCACGTTCCCATTTTCCTACGGCTTGCGGACTAATCGCTATTTGCCGGGCCAGTTCGGCTTGTGAAAGATTGATTTTCTTTCTTGCTTCCGCGATTTTATTGCCAATGGACCTTGAATTGGTTTTCATTATAAGTTTATGTTTTAAAGGTTCAAGTAAGGGTACAGAATTACGTATACGATGGCGCAACGGTATAGGTCTGATTATCAGAGCCGTCTCTTTTCTCTTTTTACTGAGCATCTGGATTGATGTTTCCTGTTACCGTTGCATCTCCTGATACCTTGGTCTGTGGCACACTATACTACGGTACATTTTCATTTTTCAGGTTTGTTTCAAGTTTTCTATACTTGTTGAGATATTTGTTGAGATATTTGTTGAGATATTTGTTGAGATATTTGTTGAGATATTT